>ERZ838839.58-NODE-58-length-137497-cov-9.659347_pt1 | contig 137497 bp, 119 predicted proteins | sample MGYA00519909_ERZ838839 | MGnify/ENA primary metagenome ERZ838839 (study PRJEB31850, sample SAMEA3708843) | human gut metagenome | biome: human gut; feature: human-associated habitat; material: faeces | place: China | collected 2014 ...
ATTGAGGCTATATGCACTGCATGATTGCCGCATCACGCGAAATGTCGGATGAACCGAAAATCAGTGGGGATTAGTTTTCCAATATCCAGAGGAATTCCGACCTTTGCCTTATGGAAAAGAATCAATTGGAAGTGCTTGCGCGTATCGTGCTGCCTTCAGAAATACTGGATCATTTTGAGATAGCAGGTGTGCAACAGAGTCCGACAGAGATTCATATTTATCTCGACGAGTTAATGAATGCGGGATTGTCATCAGATGCCAATTTTGCATCCAAAGGCTTCATGGAGGCTGTGAATGTGACCGATTTCCCGATACGCGACCATAAGGTCATACTGGTCATACGCCGTCGCAGGTGGACCGACCTGCGTACAGGCAAGAGTTTCAGCCTTCCAATCAGCCTTGACATAGCCTGCAAAGGAACCCGTTACTCCAAGGAGTTCGGGGCTTTTTTAAAAGACACGTATGGAGACATCCCTTGTGACCTGCCGTACGCTTGAAACATTCTACCACATAAATGCACATACCTTTGAGAAACAGTACAAGGAAACGCTAAGCGGCTTCCACGACTGGGATCAGCTCGACCATGCCGATTCATGGCTGTTGTTTCCCGAAAACATAGGCCGACATCTTGCCATAGACGAGTCTTCCCTGTCCAATGGGGAGCTGTATACGTTTGTTACCAACCGTGACCGGCATACAGGTGAAGGAAGTCTGGTGGCGGTCGTTTCCGGCACGAAATCGGAAAACGTGATACAGGTGCTGAAGTTGATAGGCGAGGAGGAACGCATGAAAGTGGAGGAAGTGACCCTTGACCTTTCCAATTCAATGCGCAAGATTGTTTCTGTCGCATTTCCGAAGGCTCAAAGAGTGATTGACCGTTTCCACATCCAGAAACTGGCTTGTGATGCCGTGCAGGAAATCCGTGTGGCGCACCGTTGGGACGCCTTGCAGCAAAGCAATGAAGAAATGGAAGAGTGCAAACAAACCGGCAAGCCCTATGTGCCGTTCCGCTTTTCCAATGGAGACACGCGTCCGGAATTGCTCATCAGAAGCCGTTACCTTCTGTTCAAATCAGCAGACAAATGGACGGAAAGACAAAAGGAAAGGGCTAAAATCCTCTTCGAGGAGTATCCTGACATCAAAATGGCTTATGGTCTGTTCCACTCATTAAGAATGATATTCTCAAAGAACACCATCAAAGATGCAGCGCGGTTGAGCATGGCCAAATGGTACAACAAAGTGGATGATTCAAGAATGAAGCAGTTCAATGTCATTGCCTCGACATTCTATGAGCATTATGACGAAATCCTGAACTTCTACAACAAACGCTCATCAAATGCGGCAGCCGAATCATTCAACGCCAAAATCAAACTTTTCAGGGCGAATCTGCATGGAGTCCTAGACAAAAAATTCTTCCTCTTCAGAATCGCAAAGCTGTATGGTTATCCCCACTGATTTTCTACTGCTCCCCTATTCCTGCTTAGTCCAAATCAAGAAGCAGATTTACGGCAGTTACTTGTTTGTTTTAAGCGAAAAAAGTCGGAAGAAACTTATTCAGCTACTTCCGACTTCCTGATATTTACAAAATGGAATATGTCCTTTATGCACTTCTTACTTCTTGAAGAAGTCTTGCACTTTGTCGTTCGGAACCATTTGTTCATCAAATACGTAAGCACCTGTTTTAGGAGACTTAACCATCTTAATGACCTTGGTATAAGAACGTCCTTCCTTACCCGTTTGCAGGGTTGCTACAGTTTTCTTTGCCATGGGGTTCTATTATTATTTGATTTCTTTATGTACAGTTACTCGTTTCAAGATGGGGTTATATTTCTTCAGCTCCAATCTTTCAGGCGAATTCTTTCTATTCTTCGTTGTGATATAGCGGGAAGTACCCGGCATACCGCTAGCTTTGTGCTCAGTGCATTCAAGGATTACTTGCACTCTGTTACCTTTTGCCTTCTTTGCCATAAGTCTTATTCTCCCTTATTTTAGCCGATTACTTTAATAGTTTTCCAATCACAATAGCCTTTAGCTACAGCATCGTTGAGCGCAGCATCCAAGCCTTTCTTATTAATCACGCGAAGACCTGCTGCGCAAATATTCAGGCTGATCCAGCAGTCTTGTTCTACATAGTAGAATTTCTTCGTAAACAAGTTCACATCAAAAACTCTCTTAGTTCTTCTCTTTGAGTGTGAAACATTGTTGCCAATCATGGCTTTCTTTCCGGTAATTTGACAAATTTTCGACATTGCTATCTTAGTTTTATAGTTTCTTTTTCTTGTTTATCTCAAACAGCGTGCAAAATTAAAGGATTTATTCCTTATAAACAAGCAATTTGCCTAAAAATGTGCACTTTTTCAAGATTCACTGCTCTCACTTTCACGAATCAAGGTCAGAAGCAGAGCTAAAGCAGCTTGTGTGGCACGAGCAATATTGATTTCACGTCCATAATCACCTTCCAATTTCTGTGTCAGCACCTTATCTTTATTTCCGGCTGCCACCCAAATCAGTCCTACGGGCTTTTCAGCCGAACCTCCACCTGGACCTGCAATGCCTGAGGTTGCTACGGCAAAATCAGTCTTCAATGTATTCATGGCGCCTTTAATCATCTCTGTAATGGTTTCTTCACTGACAGCCCCATACGTTTCAAGTGTTTCATGGCTGACATGCAACATGTTTTCCTTGACTTCATTGGAGTAACCTACTACACCACCTTTATAAAACTGCGAACTACCGGGAACAGAAGTGATAGCGGCTGCGACATTTCCTGCGGTACAGCTCTCGGCTGTAGAGAGAGTGGAACCGTTTTTCCACATCAGCTCATTAATTTCTCTACTTATAAACTTTGTTTCTAGTGACATATCTTGTAGTTTTTACAAACCGACCCGTGAATAAGCCGGCTTATCAATGGAACAAAAATCTTTATCTAAGAACTTAAAATAACCTGTCATGGCTATCATGGCAGCATTATCAGTCGTATAACTGAATTTGGGTATATAAATCTTCCATCCATAGCGTTCAGCATGTTCACGGAACGCATTCCGCAAACCATTATTCGCAGAGACTCCCCCTGCGACGGCCACTTCACGGATATTCAAATCCTTTGCTACTTTACGAAGTTTCGTCATCAGTATATCCACAATAGTGGCTTCCAGCGAAGCTGCCAAATCTTCTTTATGATGTTCAATGAAATCAGGATCATCTTTCAACCATTCCCGTAGAGAATAAAGGAAAGAGGTCTTCAAACCGCTAAAGCTGTAGTCATAGCCCGGAATATGCGGCTTGCTAAAAGTAAAAGCTTTTGGATTTCCCTGTCGTGCCAAACGATCAATAATAGGGCCACCAGGATAACCCAGGCCCATAACTTTCGAACATTTATCGATAGCCTCTCCAGCAGCATCATCAATCGTCTGCCCCAAAACTTCCATATCTTTGTAAGACTTCACCAAGATAATTTGGGAATTACCTCCAGAAACTAACAGACAAAGGAAGGGAAAACGCGGTTTGTCAGTATCTTCTTCCGACTCTTTAATAAAGTGAGCCAGCACGTGGCCTTGCAAATGGTTCACATCAATCATTGGAATTCCCAATGAACGGGCAAAACCCTTAGCAAACGACACACCGACCAATAACGACCCCATCAAACCGGGGCCACGGGTAAAGGCTATAGCACTCAGCTGCTCTTTTGTTACGCCAGCCCGTTTCAACGCTTCATGCACAACAGGAACAACATTTTGCTGATGAGCCCGTGATGCCAGTTCCGGCACAACGCCCCCATAAGCCTCATGTACAGCTTGACTTGCAACAACATTCGACAGCAAGACACCATTACTAATAACCGCCGCCGAAGTGTCATCACACGATGATTCTATACCTAATATTATTGTATCCATAAATTCATTATTGCTTGCAAAAGTAATGTTTTTGATTGACTTACGAATATCTAGTATGTCAAAATTTCCAAACCTTCTTCAGTCATCACGAAAGTATGTTCCCACTGTGCGGAAGGCAATTCATCCTCTGTCACCACAGTCCATCCATCTTCTTCATCGATGAAAACCTCCCAAGTCCCCATGTTCACCATTGGCTCGATTGTGAACACCATGCCTGGGACCAAAAGCATTCCTGTTCCTTTCCGACCATAATGCTCTACATCCGGCTCTTCATGAAACTCCAATCCTACACCATGACCACACAAATCACGCACTATAGAAAAACCATTTTTACGAGCATGTTTATCAATGGCATTGCCTATATCACCAACAAAGCAATAAGGCTTAGCCACCTGCATGCCTATCTCCAGGCACTCTTTTGCCACACGAACTAATTTTTCTTTTTCCGGCGTCGTTTTACCTATAATAAACATGCGGGATGCGTCTGCATAATAGCCATCAAGGATAGTAGTACAATCCACATTGACGATGTCACCTTCTTCCAGAATCTCCTCTTCATTCGGAATACCATGACATACAACTTCATTAATCGACACACAACAACTTTTCGGGAAACCTTCATATCCCAATGTGGCAGGCACAGCATGATGATCGAGTGTATAATCATAAACCAGCTTGTCCACCTCGGCTGTACTCATGCCCGCATGAATCTCTCGTTCCACGAGATCAAGTACTCCGGTATTCACTACTCCACTCCGGCGAATTCCTTCAATCTGTTCCGGGGTCTTGATAAGTTTACGGGTCGGCACTAGACTGCCCTTATTTTGATAATAGAGGATTTTCTTATCCATTTCAGTGAGTTCCTGTCCTTTAGGAACATACCACCGATGCATCTTTTTATGAAACATAAATATTGCTTTATCGTATAACATTCGCAAAGTTAGTACAAAAAGACGAATGGAGGTCACGGAATTGCACTAAAATACTCAACCCTACCGAATGAACTCCAATACAAAAAGAGACGGGCAACGAAAAAGTCATCCACGACTTCTTCATTGCCCGCCTGCATTATCCTTATCTTATCAAGTTTCACTCTTCAAACAAATCATCAATACCTCCGTCAGTCACCACCGAAACGCTATCTGTGCTTTCATTCATACCAGCACACGGGTCAAAACCTTCCGGAATTTCAAAGCGTTCATCTTGAGAATATCCCAAACTTTTATCAGCATATACCTTATTCATATAGATAGCCCATACAGGCAATGCCATAGAAGCACCCTGACCATAAAGCATCGTATCGAAATGAATATCACGATCTTCACCGCCGACCCATACACCCGACACCAACGATGGAGTAAAGCCCATAAACCATCCATCGGAATTATTATTGGTCGTACCTGTTTTTCCGCCCATATCGGCTTGTATTCCATAACGGAAACGCACCCTGCCTCCCGTACCTTCATTGATGACGGCACGGAGCATAATCAGCATCTTGTAAGCACTAGTCTCACTAATCACTTCTTGCATGACTGGAGAAAATTCCGCCAGCACATTGCCATCACTATCTTCAATACGAGTAACAAACAAAGGAGCCGTACGGATACCCTTATTGGCAAAAGCGGTATAAGCGCTCACCATCTCACCGACCGAGATTTCACACGGTCCCAGACATAGCGACGGAGTCGGCTGAATATCATGGTTCAACACCCCAAAATTATGAATTAGCCGTACCAATGCATACGGATTGAGCTTACTCATTAAATAAGCCGATATCCAGTTGTTTGAATTGGCCAGTCCCCACTTCAACGTGACCATTTCGCCATAACGCTTATTAGATGAATTGCGAGGGGTCCATGTTTCTCCAGTTTCTGTCACCAAAGTCTGCTCCACATTACGAGTTTCATCGCAAGGAGAGAATCCGTTCTCCATGGCAAGAGTATAGAGATAAGGCTTGATGGTCGAACCAATCTGACGTCGTCCCACCATGGCCATATCATACTGGAAATGGGTATAATCAGGACCTCCTACATAAGCTTTCACATAACCGGTATGTGGATCCATTGACATAAAGCCTGCCCGCAGAAAATACTTATAATACCGAATAGAATCCATTGGGGTCATAATCGTATCAATATCACCCTGATAAGAAAATACTGTCATTTCCTGCTTCTGATTGAATGCCTGGCGTATTTCATCTTCACTATACCCAGCCTTCGTCATGATACGATAACGATCGCTCTGACGCATCGCGCGATCAAGAATCTTATTTACTTCTTCTGCACTGATTTGATTCGTATAAGGAGCCGTTTTCCGCCCTTTCTTTTCCTTAAAGAACTGAGGTTGCAGGAAAAGAGCCACATGTTCATGTACCGCCTCTTCCGCATAACGTTGCATTCGTGAATCTATCGTAGTATAAATCTTTAGACCATCCGTATAAAGATTGTAATTCGTACCATCTTTCTTAGTGTTTTTGTTGCACCAGCCGTACAAAGGATTATTCTCCCAAGCAAGCGAATCTTCATAATATTGTTGCATTTGCCAGCCTCTGTATTCACTACGTACCGGTTTTTTGGCAATCATCATGCGACGAAGATATTCCCGGAAATAAGTCCCGGCCCCCTCTTTATGATCCACCCTCCGATAACGCAGTTTCAAAGGAAGCGCTTTTAATGAATCAGCCTGCGCCTCGGTCAAATGCCCTGCTTTACACATTTGGTCTATCACAACATTACGTCGCCCACGGGCACGCTCATTATGGCGCACCGGATTATAGTAGGATGGGTTCTTACACATACCTACCAATGTGGCCGCCTCTTCGACCTTCAAATCTTTCGGTTCTTTAGAAAAATAAGTATTGGAAGCCGTCTTTATACCGACAGCATTATTCAGAAAATCAAAATAATTAAGATAGAGCGTAAGGATCTCTTCTTTCGTATAAAAACGTTCCAGGTTAACCGCAATCACCCACTCAATCGGTTTCTGAAACAAACGTTGCAAAGTGTTTTCTGCTACGTCTGAATAAAGCTGCTTCGCTAATTGCTGAGTAATTGTACTGCCACCTCCCGCACTTGCTTGCATCAATATACCACGTTTCACAATAGCACGAAACAAAGCTCTCGCGTCAATGCCTGAATGCTGCTCAAAACGGAAATCTTCCGTATCAATAAGCGCATGGATAAGATTAGGCGACAGTTCATCATAACCCACAAAAACACGATTATCCTTGCTATAAGAGTATGTCCCTAGCATTTTGCCATCGGCCGTTATAACCTCAGAAGCAAACTTATTAATAGGGTTTTCAAGTTCTTCCACCGGAGGCATATAGCCTATCCATCCTTTTGCAATTGCCAGAAAGACCAATGCGACCAATAAAGTGACTCCCACAAGTCCTGACCATAAAATGATCAAAAGTTTCTTTCTCATATTTACTAAATGTGTAAATCTTGTCTCAAAAAATGTCTTCTATAAACTCTGATTGAATTCGCAAAAATACAATAAATGCTTGATAATGCCCGCTATTTTAAAAAGTTTATCAAGGGGTTCAAAGTTCTTGAGTTGAAATGATATCTTTCTGTCATTTTTTCTCTAACTTTACAACTTGATATGATAATACCTTTATAATATATGGAAAATAGAAGTTTAGTAACCATTGCGGAACATTCCAAAGAGAAAATTCTCTACCTGCTCGAAATGGCTAAAGAGTTTGAGAAATGCCCGAATCGCAAAATCCTTGACGGGAAAGTTGTTGCGACGTTGTTTTTCGAGCCTTCCACCCGCACACGCCTAAGTTTCGAGACTGCAGTCAACCGTTTGGGTGGACGTGTAATCGGCTTCACGGATGCATCTACCACCAGTTCATCAAAAGGAGAGACTCTGAAAGACACCATTCTGATGGTCAGCAACTATGCAGATTTGATCGTTATGCGTCACTACCTTGAAGGAGCAGCCCGTTATGCCAGCGAAGTGGCTCCCATCCCTATCGTGAATGCCGGTGACGGTGCTAACCAGCATCCATCACAGACGATGCTTGATTTATACTCCATCTATAAAACTCAAGGTACACTTGACAACCTATCAATCTATTTGGTTGGAGATTTGAAATATGGACGTACCGTCCACTCTTTACTTATGGCAATGCGCCACTTCAATCCTACATTTCACTTCATTGCGCCCAAGGAACTTGCCATGCCCGAGGAATACAAACTCTATTGTCGTGAGCATAACATCAAATACGTGGAACATGTAGATTTCAATGAAGATGTAATTGCTGATGCAGACATTCTCTACATGACACGTGTGCAACGAGAACGATTCACGGATCTGATGGAATACGAACGTGTTAAAGACGTGTACATCCTTAGAGCAAACATGCTGAAGAAAGCCAAAAGCAATATGAAAATCCTTCACCCGCTTCCCAGAGTAAACGAAATTGCTTATGATGTAGACGCCGACCCGCATGCTTACTATATCCAACAAGCACGCAACGGATTATTCGCACGGGAAGCTATCATTTGCGATGTGCTGGGAATCACATTAGACGAAGTCAAAAACAACAAAGGATAACCATCGATTATTATGAACGAAAATAAACAGGCGCTCCAAGTAGCAGCCCTCAAAGACGGAACGGTCATTGACCATATACCTTCTGGTAAACTATTCCAAGTAGTATCCCTACTCGGTATTGAACATATGGATTCCAATGTAACCATCGGCTTTAACCTTGACAGCAAGAAACTGGGCAAGAAAGGTATTATCAAAGTTGCCAATAAATTTTTCAGCGACGAAGAAATCAGCCGCTTATCGGTAGTAGCTCCTAATGTAAAATTAAACATTATCCACGATTACGAGGTCGTTGAAAAAAAAGAGGTACATATGCCGGATGAACTTAAAGGTATTGTCAAATGTCCAAATCCCAAATGCATCACCAACAACGAACCCATGCAAACATGGTTCCATGTAATCAACAAGGAAGAAGGGATTCTAAAATGCCATTACTGCGAGAAGGAACAACGCAAGGACAACCTCAAACTTCTGTAATTTCTCTACTTGACTCATGAAATTAGACTGGAAACCGGGAACCATGATTTATCCCCTGCCTGCAGTTCTTGTCAGTTGCGGAAGCCGGCAGGAAGAATATAACCTTATTACAGTAGCATGGACAGGAACCCTTTGCACCAATCCACCGATGTGCTATATCTCCGTACGTCCGGAACGACATTCTTACGAAATTCTGAAACGTAACATGGAGTTTGTCATTAACCTGACTACGGAAGATATGGCCTTTGCAACCGATTGGTGCGGTGTACGTTCCGGGCGAGACTACAATAAATTCGAGGAAATGAAACTGACTCCGGGGAAAGCTTCCGTTGTCAATGCACCCCTTGTAGAAGAATCTCCGCTTTGCATCGAATGCAGAGTGAAAGAAATTGTATCGTTAGGTTCACACGACATGTTCATTGCCGATGTTGTCAACATACGTGCAGATGAGCGTTTCCTGAATCCTGAAACCGGCAAATTTGAACTGTCCGAAAGTTGCCCATTGGTCTACCTTCATGGTGCATACTATGGGCTGGGGAAAAAGATTGGTAAATTTGGATGGTCCGTGGAGAAAAAGCATTAGATTTGCAATCACATAGAAAACACATATTAATCTTTATACTGAAAAGAACATGAAAAGAGACGATCAGATTTTCGACATCATCGAAAAAGAACATCAACGTCAGTTGAAGGGAATCGAATTGATAGCTTCAGAGAACTTTGTAAGTGAAGAAGTAATGAAAGCTATGGGTTCTTGCTTGACCAACAAGTATGCCGAAGGCTATCCCGGCAAGCGCTACTACGGAGGCTGCGAGGTAGTAGATCAAAGCGAACAACTGGCCATTGACCGCTTGAAAAAGATCTTCGGAGCTGAATGGGCAAACGTACAGCCCCACTCAGGAGCACAAGCGAATGCTGCTGTCTTTTTAGCCGTACTGAACCCCGGTGATAAATTTATGGGCTTGAATCTGGCACACGGCGGCCACCTCTCTCATGGTTCTTTAGTCAATACTTCAGGTATTATCTATACTCCCTGTGAATATAATGTAAATAAGGAAACAGGACGGGTAGATTATGATGAAATGGAAGAAATCGCTTTGCGCGAACGCCCCAAAATGATTATAGGTGGCGGTTCGGCTTATTCACGTGAATGGGACTATAAACGCATGCGTGAAATTGCCGACAAGGTCGGTGCCATCTTCATGGTCGATATGGCCCATCCTGCCGGTCTGATAGCAGCCGGCCTGCTCGATAACCCTGTAAAATATGCCCACATTGTTACTTCTACAACCCACAAGACCCTGCGCGGCCCGCGTGGTGGAGTCATCATGATGGGAAAAGACTTCGAAAATCCATGGGGCAAAAAAACGCCGAAGGGAGAAATCAAGAAAATGTCGCAGTTACTCGATTCTGCCGTATTCCCCGGTATACAAGGCGGTCCGTTGGAACATGTCATTGCTGCCAAGGCAGTAGCCTTCCACGAATGTCTGCAACCTGAATACAAAGAATACCAGATTCAAGTACAGAAAAATGCCAAGGTATTGGCTCAAGCCCTGATGGATAGAGGCTTTGACATTATTTCCGGCGGCACAGACAACCACTCCATGCTGGTTGACCTGCGTTCAAAATACCCTGATTTGACTGGAAAAGTGGCAGAAAAGGCATTGGTATCTGCAGACATCACAGTAAACAAGAACATGGTTCCGTTTGATTCCCGTTCAGCATTCCAAACTTCAGGCATTCGCTTGGGTACTCCTGCGATTACCACGCGCGGTGCAAAAGAAGATCTGATGCTCGAAATTGCCGATATGATTGAGACCGTTCTTTCCAACGTTGACAATGAAAAGGTAATTTCTTCTGTTCGCGAACGTGTCAATAAGATTATGGCAGACTACCCGATCTTTGCCTACTAATCTGTCATAGAGGGATGCAGGTGATGCCTTGTCAGAGCCATTCTATAAGACACGACCTGCATCCTTTTCCTAAAATTATACATTCAGAGACCTTTATTAGCCTAAAAACAATATTTACTACGATGAACACAATCAATATGAAGCAATGGGTAGACCAACTCATTGCACGAAAGGACGTAACAGCAATTCCTATTATGACTCATCCCGGGATTGAGCTAATTGGAAAAACCGTACGCGATGCAGTCACAGACGGACAGGTACATTATGAAGCGATTAAAGCCTTGTATGAGAAATATCCTTCGGCAGCTTCATGTGTGATTATGGATCTGACAGTAGAAGCAGAAGCCTTCGGTGCTGAAATTCTTTTTCCTGAAAATGAAGTCCCTAGTGTCATTGGACGCCTGCTCAATGATGAAAGCGCAATCGAGGCTCTTCAAGTTCCAGACTTAACAAAAGGTCGAATTTCTGAATATCTTAAAGCGAACCGACTGGCAGCCGAACACCTTACAGACCGTCCGGTTCTTGCCGGATGCATTGGGCCTTATTCACTGGCAGGACGTCTTTATGACATGTCAGAGATTATGATGCTCATATATATTAATCCGGATGCAGCACGCATGTTACTTGCCAAATGCAGTGAATTCCTCACAAACTACTGCCTTGCATTAAAAGAAGTAGGAGCAAACGGCGTTATCATGGCCGAACCTGCGGCCGGTCTGCTTTCCAATGAAGACTGCCAACAATTTTCTTCAGAATTTGTAAAAGACATCATCGCCAAAGTTCAGGACGAGCATTTTGCTGTCATTCTCCATAATTGCGGGAACATGGGCAACTGTACAAAGGCTATGGTTTATACGGGTGCTATGGGATACCATTTCGGCAATAAGATCGATATGGTAGAGGCTCTCAAGGAGGTTCCTTCAGATGCTCTCGCAATGGGAAACATCGACCCTGTCAGCATCTTTAAAATGGGCAGCGTAGACACGATGAAACAAAGTGTACAGGCTCTGTTGGATGCCACACAAGCTTATCCCAATTTTGTCCTTTCGAGTGGCTGCGATACTCCGCCTCACACTCCTTTTGCAAACATAGACGCCTTCTATTCTGCCCTAAATGACTATAACACATCTAGAATCTAAGCTTACATTCGATCAGCTCAATATCACTGATAGCGAACTGAACGAAGCCATGGGCTATGGCACTTCACTCCCTGACGAGAACGTGTATGCAGAAATGCATGACATGCTCCGTCAGGTAGCAAAGATGGTTGTACCCCGTTTTGAGTTCATACTTATCGATGGCTTACTGAACAGGAAGGACAACAGCCTGCAAGTTGGGCAAACAGTTTTTCATATTGGACGAATCATTGCCAACCAGTTGCAAGGAGCCATACAATATGCTTTCTTCACGGCTACAGCCGGCACGGAATTCGAAAGCTTGCAACACTCTCTGAAAGATGAAGGGGACTTGGTAAAATGCTATATGGCAGACTGTATAGGTAGCATTATAGCAGAAAAGACGGCTGACTGCATGGAACTTGCGTTACAAGAAGTTATTAATGACTATGGCTGGAAGCATACCAACCGTTTCAGTCCTGGCTATTGCGGATGGCACGTAAGTGAACAGCCGAGTTTATTTCATTTCTTTCCTACTCCCTATCCCTGTGGCATCCACCTAACTAATTCCTGTTTAATGGTTCCCATCAAATCTGTAAGCGGGATTATTGGTCTGGGCCCTGATGTGCGCAAATTGGAATACTCTTGTGGACTTTGTTCGTATAAACAGTGTTATAAGCGGAAGAAAAAACCAACTGCAAAATGAATACTACCTTATAAAAATGCATGCTTATAAAACCTTATCCGACAGAATGGATACGGATTTCATAAATGATGCGGCTTCTTCACTTTCCATCACCGCTTTTGCACAAGCATATCCTTCGTCGTACAGAGCTGCCAGTTTCTTCACATCTTTCTCGATGCGTCCGACAACCATGGGTTTCATCGGACGTATAACCAAAATACGTCCTTCTTCCTCCATCCGCTCCACCATTTCCAGCTGACGATTGTAAATGGCATTACGATGGCTGAGTATCTCACGCAATTTAGGATATTTCTTATAGATAAAGGAAGGAATCCTCATGTCTTTGGCCGCTTTCCGATACCCTTTGTTACGCGTAAGTACTACCACATTCTTCCAATATCCCTGACTGACAGAACGTACGACAGGAATCGAGTCGATAATTCCCCCATCCAGCATCGGCACTCCGTCCACATACGTGATTGGACAGACATAAGGCAAGCTGCTCGATGCTTTAGCAAGTAAAACCAGCCGCGCCGGATCTGAACGCTCTTCCAGATAGCAAGGAAGCCCCGTACGGCAATCAGTCATGACCATTTCAAAACGGGTAGGATTGGCAAAGCACGCGTCATAATCAAAAGGCAAAATACGTTCTGGAAATTGTCGATACAATAAATCCAGATTGAGAATGCTGTGCTGTGTCCACAGATGCCTTACACCTATATAGCGATACTCTTTCATCATCTCTACATTGCTGAAACGTGCCCTTCCCCGTTGGTGCGACATGTATGACAAGCCATTGCACGCTCCGGCAGATACACCTATAATATAAGGGAACTCAATGTGTGCATCCATAAAATAATCTAACACACCACAGGTAAATACGCCACGCATACCACCTCCTTCCAAAACCAGTCCTGTGTGATTGTCTATCGCCATATAGATTTTATTCAAAGATATGGGCAAAGATATTAGTTTTATTCATAGGAATGACTATTTTTGCAAAATAACTTAAATCAACAAATCTAAGCCAGGTGTAATATGTTCAACGCAGATTACAAGAAACGCCGCCAAGCTCTTCAAACTAAATTGCAAGGTGGCATCATCATTTTTCCGGGCAATAACGAAGCTCCATGCAATTACCCGGACAATGCTTACAAATTCCGTCAGGATAGTAGCTTTCTCTATTTCTTCGGTATCAATCGTCCCGGGATGACTGGTGTCATTGACTTGGACAGCAGTGAGGAATATCTCTTTGGAGACGATGTAACCATGGACGACATCATTTGGATGGGGCCGCAACCGAGTGTCAAAGATATGGCTGCAAGTATTGGCGTAGACAACAGTGGGTCGACCCAGGATTTGAAAACATTAGTTACTACTGCTGCCAGACAACGCCGCCAGATACACTATCTCCCTCCCTATCGCCATGATACCATGTTCGCTTTGGAAGAGATGCTCGGTATCCCTGCTGCAGAACTGAAAGCCAAAGCCTCCCTTCCGCTGATCAAGGCTGTTGTGGACCTGCGTTCTGTAAAAGAGCCTTGCGAAATTGAGGAAATCGAACGCGCCTGTGATATTGGCTATGAAATGCATACCACCGCAATGCGCCTTTGCAAGCCCGGTGTAAAAGAGCAATACATAGCCGGTGTACTCGACGGCATTGCAGCTTCTTACGGCAGCATGACCTCATTTGCCACCATCCTCTCCCAAAACGGAGAAACCTTGCACAATCATTATCATGGCAACATCCTGCAAACCGGCAAGCTGATGCTGACCGATGCCGGAGCTGAAACCGTCAATAACTATTGCTCGGATTTCACACGTACAGTTCCTGTCGGCGGACGTTTTACCAGCCGCCAAAAGGATGTATATAACATTGTCGTAGCCTGCCATGACCATGCCATCGACTTTGCGCGCCCCGGGCAGACCTGGAAAGAGGTGCACATCAATGTATGCAAAGTGCTGGCCCAAGGTCTAAAAGATCTGGGACTCATGAAGGGCAATGTGGATGATGCCGTAGCTGCGGGTGCACACGCTCTTTTCATGCCCCATGGACTGGGACACATGATGGGACTTGATGTACATGACATGGAGGGATTAGGACAAGTCTATGTAGGCTATGATGAGGAGACCCGTCCTTCTGAACAATTTGGATTGGCATCCTTGCGTATGGGACGTCGCCTGCAAGAAGGCTTTGTCATCACGGACGAACCGGGATGTTACTTTATTCCTGCCCTGATTGATAAATGGAGGGCTGAAAACAAGTTCACCGATTTTCTTAACTACGATATCATCGACACTTATAAGGATTTCGGCGGTATCCGCTTGGAGGACGATGTGTTGATTACCGCGACCGGCTCGCGCTTCTTGGGAAAGAAACATATTCCATTAACCGTCGAGGAAGTTGAGAACATCATGAATGAGTAAAAACAATGGACTAAGAGAATGAACTTAATGAAATGGCCGTCAGACATAGGCGCAGTAACCGATTGATAGTTCATTCACTTAATAACAATTCAGAAATAACTAAATTAGTTTAACCATCACAAAACCAAAACATGAAAAAAACATTATTTGCAACGGCTGCACTCAGCCTGCTGTTCATGGGTCAGGCTATGGCACAGGAGCAAGCGAAAGAAGAGAAAAGAGAAGGCTTTGTATTCACGACCGTGAAAGAAAACCCCATCACCTCCATCAAGAACCAAAGTCGTGCAGGTACTTGCTGGTGCTATTCAGGCTTAGGCTTCATTGAATCCGAGCTGCTGCGTATGGGCAAAGGCGAGTATGACTTCTCTGAAATGTATCTGGTCTATAATACTTATATGGACCGCGCCAACGCAACTGTCCGTACCCATGGTGACGTATCCTTCTCACAGGGAGGTTCGTTCTATGACGTGATTTATGGAATGCAGCAGTTTGGCTTGGTGCCTGAAGAATTGATGCGGCCGGGTGTCATGTATGGTGACACACTGTCCAACCACAATGAACTTTCGGCAGTAACTGAAGCTTATGTGGCAGCCATTGCTAAAGGCAAGCAGAAATCCATCCAGATGGACGAGAACAATGTACCTGTATGGCAAAAAGGTCTTGCCGGTATCTACGATGCCTACTTGGGCAAACGTCCGGAATCTTTCGAATACAAAGGAAAGACCTATACCCCGAAGTCATTCTACGAATCAACCGGACTGAATGCCGACGACTACATCTCGTTGACCTCTTATACGCATCATCCGTATTACAAACCTTTCGTACTTGAAATCCAGGACAACTGGCGTTGGGGACAATCCTACAACCTGCCGCTTGACGAATTCATGGAAGTGTTTGACAACGCAATCATGAACGGATACACCATTGCATGGGGAGCTGACGTCAGCGAAAACGGATTCAACCGTACCGGTATCGGAACCTTGCCTGACATGAAGAAGGCACAAGAAGACTTGACCGGCTCTGATATGGCACGCTGGTTGCGCCTCTCCAACTCTCCGCAATTCATCAACAGCCCGCAGCCGCAAATGTGGTGCACACCCGAAGAGCGTCAAAGAGCTTATGACAACTGGGAAACGACCGACGATCACGGCATGCAGATTTACGGTATTGCCAAGGACCAGAAGGGTACGGAATACTACATGGTAAAGAACTCATGGGGCACCGTTGGCGACTACAAGGGTATCTGGTATGTATCCAAAGCCTATGCACGATACAAGACCATGAACATCGTTGTCAACAAGAAGGCACTTCCCAAGGAAATTGCCAAGAAACTGGGGATAAAATAAAATTCTACAGCATCTGATTCCCCGGTTTTAAAACTTGCCCAAGCGCACCGATTCTGTTAAATATATGCAGAATCGGTGCGCTTTTCTATTTCTTTTTCCTAACTTTACAAATCGAAACGGAGAAATTCCTCCGCCTGACAAAGAAAGAAAAAGAAAAACAATATATAAAATGCGATACAGATGGAATTATCAAGCTCCCACACACAATGAAGTAGAGGCAGCCAACTCCTTTGCTAAAGAGCTGGGCATCCACCCGATTCTATGCCACTTACTTCAAAAAAGGGGAATCACCACCGTCTCCGCAGCCAAAAAATTCTTCCATCCACAATTGAACGAACTCCACGACCCATTTCTAATGAAAGATATGGACATAGCCGTAGAGCGTCTCAACCAGGCGATGGGAAGAAAGGAACGGGTGATGATTTATGGCGACTATGATGTAGACGGTACGACGGCCGTGGCACTCGTCTACAAGTTTCTACAACAATTTTACTCCAACATAGACTACTACATTCCGGACAGATACAACGAAGGATATGGAGTATCCATACAGGGAGTGGACTACGCACATGAAACGGGAGTCAAACTCATCATCGTGCTCGACTGTGGAATCAAAGCAGTGAAAGAAATCACGTATGCTCGGGAAAAGGGAATCGACTTTATTATCTGCGACCACCATGTGCCTGATGAAATTCTCCCTCCTGCCGTGGCTATCCTCAACCCCAAACGCCTGGATGCAACATATCCCTATCCGCATCTGTCGGGCTGTGGAGTCGGGTTCAAGTTCATGCAGGCTTTTGCCAAAAGCAATGGAATCGAATTCAAACAGCTTACCCCGTTGCTTGATCTGGTGGCTGTCAGCATCGCTTCTGACATTGTACCTATCATGGGAGAAAACCGGATTCTGGCATATTACGGCCTCCGTCAATTGAACTCCAATCCCAGCATCGGACTAAAAGCCATCATTGATGTATGCGGACTGGCGGACAAAGAAATCAACATCAGCGACATTGTCTTCAAAATCGGACCGCGCATCAACGCATCGGGACGTATCCAGAACGGAAAGGAAGCGGTCGACCTGCTCATTGAGAAAGATTTTGCCAGCGCGCTGGCGAAAAGCAACCAAATCAACCAATACAATGAGACGCGCAAGGACCTGGACAAGAGCATGACGGAAGAAGCCAACAAGATTGTGGACCACCTGGAAGGACTGTCACACAGACGTTCCATCGTCCTCTACAACGAGGCGTGGCACAAGGGTGTCATCGGCATCGTGGCTTCGCGTCTGACAGAAATCTATTACCGTCCGGCTGTCGTACTCACACGCACCAACGACATGGCTACGGGGTCTGCCCGCTCAGTTGCCGGATTCGATGTGTACAAGGCTATCGAGCATTGCCGTGACCTCCTGGAGAACTTCGGAGGACACACCTATGCTGCCGGACTCTCCATGAAAGTGGAAAATGTAGATGCCTTCACGCAACGGTTCGAACAGTTTGTGGCAGAACACATCTTGCCGGAACAGACACGTGCCATCATCAACATTGACGCCAAAATAGACTTCCGTGACATTACAGCCAAGTTCTTCAACGACCTGAAGCATTTCAATCCATTCGGACCGGACAATCACAAACCCATCTTCTGCACCAACCACGTCTATGACTATGGGACAAGCAAAGTGGTCGGACGTGAACAGGAACACATCAAGCTGGAACTGGTGGACAACAAGTCGCACAATGTGATGAACGGAATCGCTTTCGGACAAAGTTCGCAGGCTCGATACATCAAGACCAAACGTTCGTTTGACATCTGCTACACCATTGAAGAGAATACGCACAAACGCGGAGAAGTGCAACTGCAGATAGAGGACATACGCCCTGCTGAATAAATCATGACGGACTATAGAGCCATCCTCAAGCACTATTGGGGATATGACAACTTCCGAGGCATCCAGGAAGAAATCATCAACAGCATTGGCAGTAGAAAAGACACCTTGGGACTGATGCCGACGGGGGGAGGAAAATCAATCACCTTCCAGGTTCCGGCATTGGCACAGGAAGGATTATGCCTGGTCGTAACTCCACTCATCGCATTGATGAAGGACCAGGTACGCCACTTGCGCGAACGGGGCATCAAGGCTACTGCCATCTATTCCGGCATGACTCGTGACGAAATTGTCGTCACGCTGGAGAATTGCATCTTCGGCAACTACAAGTTCCTCTACATCTCCCCGGAAAGACTGGGGACAGAGCTGTTCCAGACCAAACTCCGGAAGATGCACGTCAGCTTTATCACGGTGGACGAGTCGCACTGCATCTCGCAGTGGGGATATGACTTCCGTCCAGCTTACCTGAAGATACATCAGCTCCGCGAACTGCTGCCGGACGTGCCTGTCCTCGCGCTGACTGCAACGGCAACGCCCGAGGTGGTCGCCGACATTCAGAAGCAGCTGCATTTCCGCGAGGAGAATGTGTTCCGGATGAGCTTCGAACGTCCGAACCTGACTTACATCGTCCGGGAAACGGAAAACAAATCCGAACAGGTCATCCACATCCTGCAACGGATGAAGGGGTCCGCCATCATCTATGTGACAAGCCGGAGAAAGACCAGGGAAATGGCAACCTACCTGCAACAGCACGACATCACTGCCGAATACTATCATGCCGGACTGGACAATGCGGAAAAGGACCTCCGGCAACAACGATGGCAGACGGGAGAGTCACGGGTTATGGTAGCGACCAACGCGTTCGGCATGGGCATCGACAAACCGGACGTGCGCCTGGTCATACACACGGATTCGCCCGACTCGCCGGAAGCTTACTTCCAGGAAGCCGGACGAGCCGGACGCGACGGGAAGAAAGCTTACGCTGTCCTGCTGTACAATCCGCATGACAAGAGGATGCTCAACAAACATATCTCCGACAAGTTCCCCGAGAAAGACTACATACGGAAGGTGTACGAACACTTGTGCTACTACTATCAGATGGCGGTAGGCGACGGGTTCGACTGCACGTATGAATTCAACATGGACGAGTTCTGCCGCAACTTCAAGCACTTCCCCGTACCGCTGCATCATGCCTTGCAGCTGTTGTCGCGCTCGGGATACATCGACTATACGGGAGAGCAGGAAAGCAGCTCACGCATCATGTTCATCTTCCGACGTGACGAACTTTACCGGATACACGGATTGCCGGAGGAAACCGAAGAGCTCCTGCAAGCCTTGCTGAGAAACTATACAGGACTGTTCTCCGACTATGTCATCATCAGCGAAAACGACATTAGCCGGAAGACCGGACTCTCCCGTCAACAGGTCTATGAGGGGCTGCTGAGCCTCGCCCGGAGGCGCATCCTGCAATACATCCCCGGCAAGAAGACCCCTTACGTGACCTTCACGCAGAAAAGGGTGGAGACAGAGCGGATTGTGATTCCACCGGAAGTATACGAGCAGCGGAAGGAGAACTACGCCCGGCGCATCAAGGCGATGCTGACCTACATGACCTCACGGGATGCGTGCCGCGGACGTATGCTGCTGGACTACTTCGGCGAACGCCACACACACAACTGCATGCAATGCGACGTCTGCCTCAGAAAGCATGACTCGGGCCTGCCACTGGGGGAATTTGAGAACCTGCGGGCAAAAATCTTCCGGAAACTGCGCGACGGACTGCCCCACCCTGCCGACGACCTGACAGAGCCGGACAACTCACCGGACAAAATGAAGAAAGCATACACCTACCTGCTGCACTGCGGAGACATACGTCTGCAGGACGGACGGGCGAAGCTCAACAAGAAATATTTGAGTACAGAGATAGAGGAATAAAAAAACATCCATATCTTTGCCTCCATCTTAACTTTAATCCCATTTAAACAACACCCCTTAATTATGATGAACTTTTTAAAGAAACTCTTTGCCGGCAACAACGAACCGGAAGAGAACGTACGGCACAAGAACGAAGAGAGAAATTTCGACATTCTCAAATACGATGGAATACGCGCACAACGCATCGGGAAATGGATTTATGCAGAGAAGTGTTTCAAGGAAGCACTCAACATCCGACCGGACCTGGAGACCGCATCGCTGCTCGTCAGTACATCCCTTCAGCTGAACAAGCTCGACCAGGCACACGAAGTGCTGGGACAGATGATCAGCCTCGAACCTCAACGCTTGCAAAGCTACCTCGACCTGGCACGCGTCTGCTACCTCCAGGAACACTATGATGACATGCTGGCAACGGCACAACAGGCTGCACAACTGGTGCCCGACAACGAAACACCCTACTTCCTGCAGGCACAGGCATACCACAAGCTGGGAGACTCCATACACACCATCGTCGCACTGACACAGGCCATCAGCAGAAAGGAGGACTTCACCGAAGCCTACCTCATGCGCGGGCAGGTGCTGCTGGAGATGAAACAGTACAACGAGGCACTGGAAGACGTCGACTTCCTGCTGAAACATGACTCCATCGACGAAGAGGCACTCCGTCTTGCAGCGGAAGTGCAACAGGGACTGGGCAACGAGGACGAAGCCGTCACTTACTACAAGAAAGTCATCGACCTGAACCCCTTCAACGAACATTCCTACGAACAGATTGCCCTTATCCTTGCACGGAAGAAGGAATACGCACAGGCAATCGCCACACTCGACGAAGCGCTTGAAATCAACGAGAAGGCACAGCTCTACCAGCTGCGCGGAAAGCTGAAGATGGACAGCGGAGACAAGGAAGGGGCACTCGCCGACATGAAGAAGGCACTCGAACTGAACCCCGAAAGCGAGAACCACATCAGCGGACATTTCGACAACTTCGACACGCTCTACAAAAGCAACAATCCGCTCGGCTGATGAAAGGAAAATGACGGAATTTGAAAAAAAATGTTCGCAGATGTTGCATTTTAAAAGAAATGTACTACTTTTGCCCACGTATTAACAACAAAACAACAATGAAAGCTTTATTCCATACATATTTTTACTTCTTCTTTTACTTTTACTTTAGCAACAAAGTGAAGCGGGAAGTCGTATATGTAAGGTAAGCCTACAAATGATGATTATGAACTTAATATAAGGTCCCGCTTCAACACTGAGGCGGGATTTTTATTTTAAAACAAGATAAACAGCATGAAACGAATTGCAATCCAAGGTGTCAAAGGCTCTTACCACGACATGGCTGCACACCAGTATTTCGAAAATGAAGACATCGAACTCATCTGCTGCTCCACGTTCGACGGAATCTTTGATGCCATGAAGCAGGACAACAACGTCATCGGCTTGATGGCTATCGAAAATACCATCGCCGGAAGCTTGCTGCACAACTATGACTTGCTGCGTGAAAGCCATACCACCATCGTCGGCGAACACAAGATGCGCATCTCACACAGCCTCCTCTGCCTGCCGGAGGAGGGATGGGACGACATCGTCGAAATCAACTCACACCCCGTGGCACTGGCACAATGCCGCGAATTCCTCCTGCAACATCCCGACGTGAAAATCGTCGAAGCGGAAGACACCGCGGGCAGCGCCGAACTCATCAGCCGCAAACAGCTGAAGGGACACGCAGCCATCTGCTCCAAGTCAGCCGCTCCGCTCTATGACATGAAAGTCCTGGAAGAGGGCATCGAGACCAACAAGCACAACTTCACCCGCTTCCTCGTCGTGGCAGACCCCTGGAAGGCGGACGAGCTGCGCGACCGCTCGCACATCAACAAGGCGACCATCGTTTTCTCATTGCCACACTGCGAAGGCAGCCTCTCACAGGTACTTTCCATCTTCTCGTTCTACAACATCAACCTGACCAAGATACAGTCACTGCCCATCATCGGACGGGAATGGGAATACCTCTTCTACGTCGATGTCGCCTTCGCCGACTACCTGCGCTACAAGCAGTCCATCGACGCCATCACACCCCTGACGAAAGAACTTCAAATACTTGGTGAATATGGAGAAGGAAAATCACACATTTGACATACAGCCCGCCGAACGGCTAAGCTCCGTCAGCGAATACTACTTCTCGAGGAAACTCAAGGAGGTGGCACGCATGAATGCAGAGGGACAGGACGTCATCAGCCTGGGCATCGGAAGCCCCGACATGCCCCCTTCCGACGAAACCATCCGCGTGCTCTGCGAAACCGCACGCCAACCCGACGTGCACGGATACCAACCCACCGTCGGAATCCCCGAACTGAGACAGGCGATGGCAGCATGGTACCGACGGTTCTATGACGTGGAACTCAATCCGGACACCGAAATCCAACCGCTCATCGGTTCGAAGGAAGGCATCCTCCATGTCACCCTCGCACTGGTCAATCCGGGCGACCAGGTACTCGTTCCCAACCCCGGATACCCCACCTACACCTCGCTCAACCGCTTGCTCGGCAGCGAAATCGTCTCCTACGACCTGAGGGAGGACCGGCAGTGGCAACCGGACTTCGACGCACTGGAGAAGATGGACCTGAGCCGCGTGAAAATCATGTGGACCAACTATCCCAACATGCCGACGGGCGCCAATGCCACCCCCGGACTCTACCGGCGGCTCGTGGACTTCGCACGCAGGCACAACCTCGTCGTCGTCAACGACAATCCCTACAGCTTCATCCTCAACGAGCGTCCGCTGAGCATCCTGCAGGTCCCCGGAGCCAAGGACTGCTGCATCGAATTCAACTCGATGAGCAAAAGCCACAACATGCCGGGATGGCGCGTCGGCATGCTCGCCACCAACGCACGCTTCATCCAGTGGATACTGAAGGTGAAGAGCAACATCGACTCCGGCACCTTCCGACCCATGCAGCTGGCAGCGGCACAGGCATACCGCAACTCCGACGAGTGGCACGAAGCCATGAACCGCACCCTCTACCGCAGCCGCAGGCACTTGGCGGAGGAAATCATGCGCACCCTGGGATGCACCTTCGACCCCGCGCAGGTGGGCATGTTCCTCTGGGGACGGATTCCCGACAGCTATGCCGACGTCGAGGAACTCACGGAGAAGGTGCTCCACGAAGCCAGGGTCTTCATCACACCCGGATTCATCTTCGGCAGCAACGGCGCACGCTACATACGCATCTCGCTCTGCGCCAAGGAGGAGAAACTGGCGGAAGCGCTCCAACGAATACAAAATATCATCTGAACAACCGACGACACAACGTCGGAAAACCATTCAAACAATACAACGAACTATGGAACTCGAATCAATCCTCTTACCGGGCATCGAACCCAAACGCCCCATCATCATAGCCGGCCCTTGCAGCGCCGAAACTGAAGAACAAGTCATGCAGACCGCCACCGAACTGGCAAACCGCGGCATACGCATCTTCCGCGCAGGAATCTGGAAACCGCGCACCAAGCCCGGAGGCTTCGAAGGCGTCGGCGAACCGGGACTCGCCTGGCTGCAACGCGTGAAACAGGAGACGGGCATGTACGTCACCACCGAAGTCGCCACCGCCAAGCACGTCGAGGCAGCACTGAACGCCGGCATGGACATTCTGTGGATTGGCGCACGCACCTGTGCAAATCCTTTCGCCATGCAGGAGATTGCCGACGCCCTCGCGGGAGTGGACATCCCCGTCCTCGTGAAGAACCCCGTCAACCCCGACCTCGAACTCTGGATTGGAGGCATGGAACGGCTCAACAATGCAGGCGTGAAACGCATGGCAGCCATCCACCGCGGCTTCTCCTCCTACGACAAGAAGATATACCGCAACCTGCCGCAGTGGCACATCCCCATCGAGCTGCGCCGACGCATCCCCAACCTGCCCATCTTCTGCGACCCCAGCCACATCGGCGGCAAACGCGAACTCATCGCCTCCCTCAGCCAGCAGGCAATGGACCTGGGCTTCGACGGACTCATCGTCGAGAGCCACTGCAACCCCGACTGCGCCTGGAGTGACGCCGCACAGCAGGTAACCCCCGACGTGCTGGCATACATCCTCAACCTCCTGGTCATCCGCAAGGAGAAACAGTCCACCGAGAATCTCAACGAGCTGCGTACGCAAATCGACGAGTGCGACAACAACATCATCGAGATTCTCGCCAAGCGCATGCGCATCTGCCGCGAAATCGGAACCTTCAAGAAGGAACATGCCATGACCATCCTCCAGACGGGACGCTACAACGAAATCCTGGAGAAGCGCGGCGCACAAGGCGAACTCTGCGGCATGAGCGCCGACTTTGTGCGGACCATCTTCGAGGCAATCCACGGAGAATCCGTCCGTCAGCAGATGGAAATCATCAACAAGTGAAAACCAACCCTCACAACATACAACTGAACACCCTCTCACGGGACACACGGCACGGACGGCGCAACCTCGCGTCCCGTCCGCCTGCCGGTGCCCGCACCACAAAACAACCCACCACATGAGAATACTGATCCTCGGAGCCGGAAAAATGGGCTCCTTCTTTACCGACCTCCTCAGCTTCCAGCACGAAACAGCCGTCTTTGACATCGAACCCCGACGGATGCGCTTCATCTACAACACCTACCGCTTCACGACCGACGACGAAATCCGTGACTTCCGTCCCGAGCTGGTCATCAACGCCGCCACCGTGAAGTACACGCTCGACGCCTTCCGCCACGTGCTCCCCCTGCTGCCCAAGGAGTGCATCCTCAGCGACATCGCCTCCGTGAAGACCGGACTGAAGGAGTTCTACGAATCCAGCGGCTTCCGCTACGTCTCCACCCATCCCATGTTCGGACCGACCTTCGCCAGCTTCAACAACCTGAGCAACGAGAATGCCATCATCATCACCGAGGGCGACCACCTGGGACGCATCTTCTTCAAGGACCTCTACAGCTCGCTGAAGCTGAACATCTTCGAGTACAGCTTCGAGGAGCACGACGAAACCGTCGCCTACTCGCTCTCCATCCCCTTCGTGTCCACCTTCGTCTTTGCAGCCATCATGAAGCACCAGGACGCGCCCGGCACCACCTTCAAGCGCCACATGGCCATCGCCCGGGGCGTGCTGAGCGAGGACGACTACCTCCTGCAGGAGATTCTCTTCAACCCACGCACGCCGGCACAGGTCGAGCGCATCCGCACGGAGCTCAACGAGCTGCTCACCATCATCAGCGACAAGGATGCCGACGCGATGAAGCGATACCTGACCAAAATCCGCGAACACATCAAGTGACCGTCCGCTGACACCCCGACGGGCACGCTGGCAGCCCCCGCACACTTGTCAAGATACGTTAAGAGAGGAAGGAAATAGATTTTTCTTGACTTCCTCTTTTTGCCGTTTGTCGTATATTCGCCGCCTCAACCAAATCCTGACTCACATGAAATACGGTGTATCCCGACAAACCCTGCTCCTCACCGCCGGACTGGTGTGGACCCTCGCCGGCGGCAAGGTGCTTGCCATCGGACTGGCGGCATGGCTCCATGAGCACACGCACGCCTGGTACTTCAAGACGGGGGAGGCGACGCTGGTCTTCCTCCTCTTCTTCTGCCTCATTTTCCACCGGTTGTTCCGCAAATACACCGCCCGCATCCGCGGGAAGTCCGAGAAGAACTGCCCCTTCGCGTTCTTCGACACACGCGGATGGCTCATCATGGCGTTCATGATGACGCTGGGCATCGTCGTCCGCCTTTTCGAGCTGCTTCCTCCCCTGTTCATTGCCGTTTTCTACACGGGACTTGCGTTCGCGCTCATCGGCACGGGCATCCGCTTCCTGCTTCACTGGTACAGCTTCCGCCGCAGCTTGTAGTCCGTCCGTCATCCCCCGTCGGGGCTTTCACCGGACGCCCTTTGCCACGTCAACCGCCTTCACAGGTCCGGTTGGCGTCTTTTTCATGCCCTTTCCACCCGTTTCTTTTCAACCGACGTCCGCCTTCCGTCTACCTACACTGTATGCAGCACCAAGCAGAGTGGAAACACATAATATACACTGTATGTAGCACCAAAAAGAACTGCAACATAAAATATACACTGTATGTAAGACTAAACAGAGCTACAACACAAAATATACACTGTATGTAAGATAAAACAGGACTGCAACACAAAATATACACTGTATGTAAGACTAAACAGAGCTTCAACGCGAAATATACACTGTATGTAAGATAAAACAGGGCTGCAACATGAAATATACACTGTATGCAGGACCAAACCGGACGACGGCTTGCTAGAAACGCGGTTTCCGGGGGCGTCCGCTTCCGTGTGAAAGGAAAGAAGGGCGAAGACGGACGGCGGAAAAACAACCGGGGCACAGAAACACCGGATTCCGGACTCCCGCAACGGACGGGAAACGGTATGCAGTGTTTCTGTGCCCCGACAGAGGGCGGTCCAACCCGGAAACGCCCTCACAAAGTGACTTCCGCTGAACAAAAGGCGGAACGGCTCACGACGGGAGGGACAGGAGGAAATGCTTGAAGTCGGCAAAGTCCTTCGTCATCGGGACCGTCTGCTTCTCGCCCTCCATGAAGGCACGCAGACGCTCGGGAATGCGGACTTCCCGTCCGATGATGCGCTCGATGGTGTCGCGGAACTTTGCCGGATGGGCGGTCTCAAGGAACACGCCGTGCTCGCCCTCGCGGAGGTTCTCCTGCAGGGCGCGGTAGGCACAGGCGCCGTGGGGGTCAAGCAGGTAACCCGTTGCATCGTAGGCTTCCTGCACCGTCCGGGCTATCTGTTCGTCAGTGTACCACGCGCCGGAGATGTGGGCTCGCACCTCCTCCACCCGGTCGTGATACAGCTCGCGGATGCGGGCGAAGTTGCTCGGGTCGCCCACGTCCATGGCGTTGGCGATGGTCGCGACGGAGGGACGCGGCTCGTAGTGACCCGTCTGCAGGTAACGGTAGAAGATGTCGTTGCGGTTGTTGGCGGCGATGAAGCGCTTGACGGGCAACCCCATCTGCTGGGCAAACAGTCCGGCGGTGATGTTGCCGAAATTCCCGCTGGGGACGCAGACGACCATCTCGTCCGCCTTGCCCAACTGCTTCATCCGGGCGTACGCCTGGAAGTAGTAGAACGCCTGCGGCAGGAAGCGGGCGACGTTGATGGAGTTGGCGGACGTCAGGTTGAGGCGCGCGTTGAGGTCGGCGTCGAGGAATGCCTGCTTCACGAGCGCCTGGCAGTCGTCGAAGGTGCCGTCGACCTCCAGCGCGGTGATGTTGCGTCCGAGGGTGGTGAACTGCTTCTCCTGGATGTCGCTGACCTTCCCCTTGGGGTAGAGCACGTAGACGCGGATGCCCTCGACGCCGAGGAAGCCGTTTGCCACGGCGCTCCCGGTGTCACCGGACGTGGCGACGAGCACATGGACCGTGCGTCCGCCTTCGCGGCGGATGAAGTAGCCCAGCAGACGTGCCATGAAGCGTGCGCCGACGTCCTTGAATGCCAGCGTCGGTCCGTGATAAAGTTCGAGCGAGTAGATGCGGTCGGTGACCTTCACGAGCGGGATGTCGAAGTTGAGTGTGTCGTAGACGATGCGCTGCAGGTCGTCGGCGGGGATGTCGTCGCCGAAGAAGTTGCGTGCCACGCGGTACGCCATTTCCTGGAACGTCAGTCGGTCGATGTCGCGGAAGAAGTCTTCCGGCAGCGGACGGATGTCTTCGGGCATGTAGAGTCCCCGGTCGGGGGCGAGCCCGCGCACGACAGCTTCCTCGAGGGAAACTTCGGGTGCTTGCTTATTGGTGCTGTAGTAGAACATGTTTCGTGTCTGTTTGGCTGGGCGGAAGGGGGTACACGGGAGGCGTGCCCGCCTGTCGCCCTAATCGTTCATGAATGCGTTGATAAACTCGTTGCCTTTCAGGTGCCCGTAGCTCCCCGCGCGGCAGGCTGCCTCGTCGTAGGTCTGCACCTCGTCCGGCTCGATGCCCGGACGGTAAATCAGGAAGGGCACGGGTTCGGCCGTGTGGGTGCGCAGCTTGCAGGGCGTCGGGTGGTCGGGTAGCACGGCGATGGCGACGGGTTCGTCCCAGTGTTGCACTGCCTCGCTGACGGGACCGACAATGCGGCTGTCGAGATTCTCGATGGTCTTGATTTTCAGGCTGACGTCGCCTTCGTGTCCCGCCTCGTCGCTGGCCTCGACGTGCAGGTAGACGAAGTCGTCGGTGCGCAGGGCGTCCAGCGCGGCGGCAGCCTTCCCCTCGTAGTTGGTGTCATAGAGTCCCGTCGCTCCCTCGACCTCGATGTGGCGCAACCCGGCGTAGCGCCCGATGCCGCGTATCAGGTCGACCGCCGAAATCACCGCCCCGCGTTTCACCTGGGGGAAGCGTTCGGACAAAGGCTCCATCTGCGGACGGTAGCCGGGCGACCAGGGCCAGATGCTGTTTGCCGGGTCCCTGCCTTCGGCTGTGCGACGCCGGTTCAGCGGATGGGCGGCGAGCAGCTGCTGCGATTGCAGTATCAAGTCGTTGAGCAGGTCGGCGGTGTCCTGCGCTTCGGGTGTTTCCGCCTGGACGAGCAGCGGACGGAAGGGCTTCAGGGGCACATCGTGCGGGGGTGTGCAGCGGACGTGCTTGTCCCCGCCGCGCACGACGAGCAGGTGGCGGTACTGCACGCCGGTGTAGAAGTGCACGCGGTCGTTGCCCAGGTGCGCCTGGAGGTATTCGATGAGTTCCGCCGCCTCAGCGGTGGTGATGTGTCCGGCGGAGTGGTTCTTCAGCAGGTCGCCGTCGATGCAGACAAGGTTGCAGCGCATCGCCATGTCGCCCGGCTGCAGGTCGACGCCCATGCTGGCAGCTTCCAGCACGCCGCGTCCCTCGTAGACCCGGTTCAGGTCGTATCCCAGGACGGACATGTTTGCCACTTCGCTTCCGGGATGGAAGCCTTCGGGTACGGTTGTCAGGCATCCGCAACATCCGTTGCGGGCCAGCCGGTCCATGTTCGGCGTGTGTGCATATTGCAGCAGCGTGCGGTTCCCGAGCTGTTCCACGGGCCAGTCCGCCATGCCGTCTCCTAAAATGATGATGTGTTTCATAAGGTTCTCCCTCTTTAAGTATGTCTTGAAATTTGTCAGATGTTTGCAATGCGCATGATGTCGGCGAATACTCCGGCGGCGGTGACTCCCGCTCCCGCTCCGTATCCCTGAATCATCATGGGGTATTCTTTGTATCGCTCCGTGGTGAGGAGGATGATGTTGTTGCTGCCTTCGAGTCCATAGAAGGGGTGTCCGGCGTCGACGGCGCGCAGTTCGACGGAAGCCTTTCCTTCGTCGAGCTTTGCCACGAAGCGCCAGTGTTTGTTCTCGCTCTCCAGCTGGCGGCGTCGCTGTTCGAAGTCCGCATCGAGGGACGGCAGTTCGCGCCAGAAGTCTTCCAGCGAACTCTGGAACAAGGAGTCGGGGATGAAGAGGTGCTTCTCGACATCCTCCTGTTCCAGTTCGTATCCCGCCTCGCGAGCCAGGATGACGAGCTTGCGCACGACGTCCTTTCCGCTCAAGTCGATGCGCGGGTCCGGTTCGGAGTATCCTTCCTCCTTTGCCAGGCGCACGGTCTCGCTGAAGGGGATGTCGGCACTGATTTTATTGAAGATATAGTTCAGCGTTCCGCTCAGCACGGCTTCGATTTTCAGAATCTTGTCGCCGCTGTTGATGAGGTCGTTGATGGTGTTGATGACGGGCAGTCCGGCTCCCACGTTGGTCTCAAACAGGAATTTGACCCCTCTCCGGCGTGCCGTCTCCTTGAGTTCCCTGTAATCCTTGAAGGCGGACGAGGCTGCGACCTTGTTGGCAGCCACCACCGAGATGTTGTGGGCGAGGAAGTCCTTGTAGAGCGATGCCACCTCGGGGCTTGCCGTGCAGTCCACGAAGACGGAGTTGAAGATGTTCATGCCGATGACCTCGTCGTGGAGGCGTTCGATGGAGCCGGGCGCACTGTGTTCCAGCTGTTCCCGGTAGGTGGCAAGGTCGATGCCCGCCCGTGAGAAGAGCGCGTGGTGTCCGTTTGCGATGCCCACGATGTTGAGCTTCAGCCCGCGTTGCTGCATGAGTTTCTCCTGCTGGCAGCGGATTTGCTGCAAGAGGCTTCCGCCGACGGTCCCGACGCCGCAGACAAAGAGGTTGAGCACCTGGTATTCCGAGAGGAAGAACGAGTCGTGAATCACGTTGAGCGTCTTGCGCAGCGATTTGCGGTCGACCACAAAGGAGATGTTTGTCTCGGAGGCTCCCTGTGCGCAGGCGATGACGTTGATGCCGTTCCGCCCCAGCGTGCCGAAGAGTTTTCCGGCGATGCCCGGCGTCTGCTTCATGTTCTCGCCGACGATGGCAACGGTTGCGAGGTCATCGGTCGCCTCGATGGGGTTGATTTCGCCCATTTCAATCTCCTTGGCGAACTCTTCGTTGAGCACCTTGCAGGCGAGGGCGGCATCCTGGTTTCTCACACCGATGGAGGTACTGTTTTCCGACGAAGCCTGTGAGACGAGGAAGACGCTGATGCCACTTTCCGCCAACGTGCGGAAGATGCGGTGGTTCACGCCGATGACTCCCACCATACCGAGGCCCTGCACGGTGATGAGGCTGGTGTCGTTGATGGACGAGATGCCCTTGATGGCCTTGCTGTGGGGGTCGTTCTGCGCACAGATGATGGTTCCCTTCGCTTCCGGCTTGAAGGTGTTCTTGATGAGGATGGGGATGTTCTTGTGGCACACCGGGTAGATGGTCGGTGGGTAGACCACCTTCGCTCCGAAGTTGCAGAGCTCCATCGCTTCGCCGTAGCTCAGTCGGTTGATGGTGTAGGCGGTCGAGATGACCCTGGGGTCGGCTGTCATGAAGCCGTCGACGTCGGTCCATATCTCAAGGCTGTCCGCATCGAGTGCCGCGGCGATGATTGCCGCCGTGTAGTCCGAGCCTCCGCGTCCGAGATTGGTCACCTCGCCACTGTCCTTGTCCGTGGAGATGAAGCCGGGGACCAGCGCCACCTGCGGCAGGTCGGCAAATGCCTCCTTGACGAGTCGGTTGGTCAGCTCGGAATCCAGGATGTGGCGGGCGTGCTTCTTCTCGGTCTTGATGAACTGACGGGAGTCGTACCAGCGTGCTCCGTCGATGAGTGTGGCGACGATGCGCGAGGAGATCCGTTCGCCATAGCTGACGATGGCAGCCGAGGTCTTCGGCGAAAGGTCCTTGATGAGGTACAGTCCCTGGTAAATGTCTTTCAGCTCGTTGAGCAAGGCGGAGACGACGAGGTTGAGCTCCTCCTTGGGTGTTCCTTCGGGGATGACGGCATCGACCATCTCCATGTGTCTCCGCACGATTTCCTGGAATTCCTTCTCGTATGCCATGTCGCCTGACGCTGCCATCTGCGACGTGCGTATCAGCTTGTCGGTGATGCCTCCCAGTGCCGAGACAACCACTATGACCGGTTCGTGCTGTGATTCTACAATCTGTTTGACGCTCAATATGCTGTGGATGGAACCGACGGAGGTCCCCCCGAATTTCATTACTTTCATGTCTATATATAATATAAGGTAGAGGAAGGAATGGAGTCCATACCCTTCCGACTGGAATTAAACAAGAAGAAAAAAGAAAAGATTGTTTTGCCTACATCCGTAGGCGTGTATCACGTAGAAACACTATCATATTATCCTCAACCCCGAGGGGTCATCATCATGGATGTTGACATTCGTGTGATTGTCATTTCCATGCCTGCGGTGAACGGATAATAATACATAGTCATAATTTGGTGTCTTTTGTTTATAGAATGGTGCAAATATACGGACTATTTTCTACAAACAAGAGATTCCCGGTGTTTTTTTGATAAGAAAAATCCGCATAAATAAAAAATCCTGCATCGGACATTCCTTCCAGAACATCGGATGCAGGATTCTTCCGTCAGCGGGACCTTCCGGGCTTACGCGCCGTACATGCGGGCACGCATTTCCTTGATATGGTCGCTGGTGATGTAGTCGTCGTAAGGCATCATCTTGTCAATGATTCCGTTCGGCGTCAGTTCGATGATGCGGTTTGCCACGGTCGAGATGAACTCGTGGTCGTGCGATGCAAAGAGGATGTTCCCCTTGTAGGTCTTGAGGTTGTTGTTGAATGCCTGAATGGATTCGAGGTCAAGATGGTTCGTCGGGGTATCCAGGATGAGGCAGTTGGCGTTTTTCAGCTGCATGCGGGCAATCATGCACCGCATCTTTTCGCCTCCCGAGAGGACGTTGACCTTCTTCAGGACATCCTCGCCGGAGAAGAGCATGCGTCCCAGGAATCCCTTCATGTAGACTTCGTTCCCCTCGCCAAACTGGCTGAGCCAGTCCACCAGGTTCAGGTCGCAGTCGAAGAAGGCGGTATTGTCGAGCGGCAGGTACGCCGTCGTGATGGTGACTCCCCAACTGTAGTGCCCAGCCTGTGCCTTGCGGTTCCCGTTGATGATTTCGAACAAGGCGGTCATTGCACGCGGATTATGGCTCAGAAACACAATCTTGTCGCCTTTCTCCACGGTGAAGTTGACATCGTTGAAGAGCACGGTTCCGTCCTCGGTCTCGGCGCGGAGTCCCGACACTTCGAGTATCTGGTTGCCCGGCTCCCGGTCGGGTGTGAAAATAATGCCCGGATACTTGCGCGAGGAGGGACGGATTTCTTCAATGTTGAGCTTCTCCAGCATCTTCTTGCGGCTGGTCGTCTGCTTGCTCTTCGCCACGTTGGCAGAGAAACGGCGGATGAATTCTTCCAGTTCCTTCTTCTTCTCCTCCGCCTTGGCACGCTGGTTCTGCTGCTGACGCAAAGCCAGCTGGCTGCTCTCATACCAGAAGCTGTAGTTTCCGGCAAAGAGGTTGACCTTCCCAAAGTCGATGTCCACCGTATGCGTGCAGACCGAGTCGAGGAAGTGACGGTCGTGGCTGACCACCAACACGGTGTGTTCGAAGTTGCTCAGATATTCCTCCAGCCAGGTCACCGTGTCCATGTCCAGGTCGTTCGTCGGCTCGTCGAGCAACAGGTTGTCCGGTTCTCCAAACAACGCCTGCGCCAACATGACACGCACCTTCTCCTTACCGCTCAGCTCGCCCATCAGCAGGTAGTGCTTGTCCTCCGAGATGCCCAGTCCGCTCAGCAAGGCGGCAGCATCGCTCTCGGCATTCCATCCATCCAGCTCGGCAAACTTCTCTTCCAGCTCCGAGACTTTCATGCCATCCTCGTCCGTAAAGTCCGTCTTGGCATACAGCGCATCCCGTTGCTGCATGATGTCCCACAGCACGGTGTGCCCCATCAGTACGGTATTGAGCACCGTGAACTGGTCCCATTTGAAGTGGTCCTGCGACAAGACGGAGAGTCGCTCCCCGGGTCCCAGGGTCACCGAACCTTTCGTCGGCTCCAGTTCTCCGGAGATGGCACGCAGAAACGTGGACTTCCCGGCACCGTTTGCCCCGATGATTCCGTAAATGTTGCCGTTGGTGAATTTTAAATTGACGTCGTTATACAATACCTTTTTACCAAATTGGATAGCCAAGTCTGAAACTGTTATCATAGTCTTTATACCTTATTATATTATAGTAGCTCATTTAACCGGCTGCAAAGGTACACAAAAAAACAGTGTCAAACTGACAGCCTCCCCGACAAATTTATCTACCTTTGCAACTTCGATAAGAAGTTTTTACCGGTTGGCAAACATTTTGTAGGGAGCATTCGTGTTCTTTAAGAACAACCATCCACCCTATTTCAGCATAATAATAAAATCATATAGACATGAATTCAACAACAAACGAAAACATGGACCAAGAGAAAGTGAACACTCAGGAAACAGCAGAAGCACAACAGACAGAGCAACAAGCCGAGCAAGCAGCACCTGAACTTTCTCCGGAAGAAAAGCTGCAACAAAGTCTGGACGAGGCAGAAGCACGCATTACTGACCTGCAGGACAAGTACCTGCGCCTGTCCGCTGAATTTGACAACTATCGGAAACGTACCATAAAAGAGAAGGCGGAAATCATCAAGACTGCCGCTGAAAAGACCATCACTGCCATCTTGCCCGTACTGGACGACATGGAACGTGCCCTCCTCAACATGCAAAAATCGGACGACGCACAGGCATTGCGTGAAGGAATGGAGCTGATTAACGCCAAATTCCTGAAAATCCTGTCGCAAGAAGGGTTGAACAAGATTGAGACCGAAGGCGCAGACTTCAACACCGACTTTCATGAGGCAATCGCCATGATTCCTGCTCCGAGCGAAGACCAGAAAGGCAAGGTGCTCGACTGCGTACAGACCGGCTACAAGCTGAACGACAAAGTCATCCGTCATGCAAAGGTTGCCGTGGCGCAATGACCGGTGATGCAACATCTAAAAGAAACTGACTATGGCAAAAAGAGATTATTATGAAGTGCTCGGCGTAGACAAAAGCGCCAGCGCAGATGAAATAAAGAAGGCGTACCGCAAGAAGGCCATCCAATATCACCCGGACAAGAACCCGGGCGACAAGGAAGCCGAAGAAAAATTCAAAGAAGCTGCCGAAGCCTATGAAGTGCTCAGCAATCCTGACAAGCGCGCCCGTTATGACCAGTTCGGTCATGAAGGGATGAGCGGTGCCGGAGGATTCGGCGGTGGATTCGGCGGAGGTCAGGGCATGTCCATGGACGACATCTTCTCCATGTTCGGTGATATTTTCGGTGGACATGGAGGATTCGGAGGCTTCAGCGGATTTGGCGGAGGAGGCAGTTCACAGGCCCAACGCAAGTTCCGTGGCTCCGACCTGCGCGTGAAGGTAAAGCTCTCGCTGAAAGACATTGCCAACGGTACGACCAAGAAGTTCAAGCTGAAGAAATATGTGCCCTGTAGCCATTGCCACGGGACGGGTGCCGAAGGCAACAGCGGTACAGAGACCTGTCCGACGTGTAAGGGTAGCGGACACATCCTGCGCACCCAGCAGAGCATCTTCGGCATGATGCAGACACAGACTGTCTGTCCGCAATGTAATGGAGAAGGCAAAATCATCAAGAACAAATGTAAGGAGTGCGGCGGCGAAGGCATCGTCTATGGCGAAGAAGTAGTCGAAGTAAAGATTCCCGCCGGTGTAGCCGAAGGCATGCAATTGTCCATGAGCGGCAAAGGCAATGCCGGACGTCACAACGGTATTCCCGGAGACTTGCTGATTCAAATCGAAGAGGAACCGCATCCCGAACTTATCCGCGATGAAAATGACTTGGTCTATAACCTGTTGCTGAGCATCCCGATGGCTGCCCTCGGCAGTACGGTAGAAATACCGACCATCGACGGGAAAGCAAAGGTGAAAATCGAGCCGGGAACCCAACCGGGAAAAGTACTCCGCCTGCGTGGCAAAGGTCTGCCCAATGTGAACGGATATGGCAACGGTGACCTGCTGGTCAATGTGAGCGTCTATATCCCGGAAACACTCTCGAAAGACGAAAAGAACGCCTTGGAGAAGATGCAGGATTCCGAGAACTTCAAACCCAGCTCCAGCATCAAGGAAAAGATTTTCCGCCGCTTCCGTAACTTCTTTGACTAAGACTTATACTCACAAACCGAATCAAGGGTGTGTTCCAGACAAGGGCACACCCTTTTTTCGTTATCAGCTATCAGATTGTCATTCCGTAGCCTATCAGGTCAACTGCTACAATTCGTCACTTCCAACCCCTCTTCTACCCCACATTTCCTTCTTGTCAGTAGCAAAACATAATCAAAATAATATGTATCTTTGTCAGCGACTATCTATTAGTTTTGAATTATGACCTACCAAGAGACATTGAACTACCTCTTTGACAGCGCTCCGATGTTCCAGCAAGTGGGCAAAGCCGCTTATAAAGAGGGACTGGAAAATACCAATCTGCTAGACGAGCATTTCGGACATCCGCACCGGAAGTTCCGCACCATTCATATCGCCGGGACCAATGGCAAAGGTTCCTGCTCCCACACACTGGCAGCCATCCTGCAAAGCGCCGGCTACAAGACCGGACTTTACACCTCCCCCCACTTGATTGACTTCCGGGAACGCATCCGCATCAACGGGAAACCGATACCGGAGGAAGAAGTCATTCGTTTTGTCGAGAAGGAACGTTCTTTCTTCGAACCGCTCCATCCTTCCTTCTTTGAACTGACGACAGCGATGGCCTTCAACTACTTTGCCGAACAACAGGTCGACATCGCCGTCATCGAAGTCGGACTGGGCGGTCGCCTGGACTGCACCAACATCATCGTCCCCGAGCTCAGCATCATCACCAACATCAGCATGGACCACATGCAATTCCTGGGCAATACACTGGACAAGATCGCCGCAGAGAAAGCCGGCATCATCAAGCCAGGCATCCCGGTTGTCATCGGAGAGACCACACCGGAGACACGTCCGGTCTTCCTTGCCAAAGCTCGTGAGGAAAACGCTCCCATCCATTTTGCCGAAGACATACATCCCTTGCTGTCCGCCCTTCCCCAAGCCGGGGGAGGTTTTCTATACCAGACTTCCGATTATCCCAACTTACAGGGACAACTCGGCGGATTCTGCCAGGAGAAGAACACCAATACCCTCCTGACCGCCTTGCCTGTCCTGCATGAACGTGACATCCGGTTCACGGAATCCGATGTGCGAAAGGGATTTGCCCACGTCTGCGAACTGACCGGACTCATGGGACGCTGGCAACGTCTCGCCGAGCATCCTACACTCATCTGCGACACCGGGCATAATGTGGGAGGAATCCAATACATTGTCGAGCAGCTCAGACAGCAACCGTGTGACACCCTGCGCATCGTGTTCGGCATGGTGAATGACAAGGATATCAACGGTGTCCTTGAGTTGCTGCCCCGACAGGCTGTCTACTATTTCACGCAAGCCAGCGTCAAGCGTGCCATGCCTGCCCATGACCTGCAGGCATTAGCTGCCAGCCACGGACTGGACGGACGTTGTTACGACAGCGTGGAAACGGCATTGAGACAAGCTCAGGAAGAAGCCGGCGCCAACGACTGCCTCTTCGTCGGCGGAAGCAGCTTCATTGTTGCAGACCTCCTGACGGTACTTCAAGGCAACCGGGCTTTTTCCGAATGAAGTTTGTTTAAGAAAAAGAAGTTACATACATTTGCGACTATTAATATTACCTACAAAATAAGTTTATTATGAGTACCTCAGTAAATCGTTCGTGCCTGAAGCGCGAAGATTTCCAATCCACCATCGACGGGAAAAACACCGACCTTTACATCCTCAGCAATCAGGGAGGCATGGAAATGGCTGTCACCAACTACGGAGCCGCCATCCTGTCTCTGTTTGCCCCGGACAAGGAAGGTCGTTTTGCAAACGTCATCCAAGGGCATGACTCCCTGGAACATTTGATCAACAGTCCGGTAGATTGCCTCAGCACGACCATCGGACGATACGGCAACCGCATTGCCAACGGAAAGTTTGTTCTCGACGGAAAAGAATATACGCTGGCCATCAACAATGGTCCGAATTCTCTCCACGGAGGACCCACCGGATTCCATAAACGTGTATGGGACGTTGTGGCACATGACAATTCGCACATCGTCTTCCATTATCTGTCTGCCGACGGAGAAGAAGGATTCCCCGGCAATGTAAATGTGGAAATGACCTACACGCTCACTGACGACAACGAACTCCGCATCGACTACCGTGCCACCACTGACAAAAAGACACTGGTCAACCTCACCAATCATGCGTTCTTCAGCCTTTCAGGCATCGGCAATCCGACACCGGATGTTTATGACAACCTGGTGACCATCCATGCCGACTTCTATTTACCGACGGACGCCACCTCGATTCCGACCGGAGAAGTGGCACCGGTGGCAGGTACTCCCATGGATTTCCGTACGCCTCATACCGTCGGCGAACGGATTAACGACGACTTCATCCAGCTGAAACAGGCGAACGGATACGACCATTGCTACGTATTGAATAAAAAGGAGGCCGGCGAACTCAGCTTTGCAGCCCGCTGCATCGAACCGGAAAGCGGACGTACGCTGGAAGTGTACACCACCGAACCGGGACTCCAGTTCTACACTGCCAACTGGAATCATGGTATGGAGGGTGCACATGGCGCTACCTTCCCCGACCGGAGTGCCGTCTGCTTCGAAGCCCAACACTTCCCCGACACTCCCAACAAGGCACATTTCCCCACGGCTGTATTGATGCCGGGAGAACAGTACCGGCAAACCACCATTTACAAATTCGGCGTACAAGCCTAAACCGCATCATCAACCTGTTTTGTTAACAACTGAATTTGAACATACTATGGATATCGAACATGTAAGAAGCCGTTTCATCAAACACTTTGACGGCACTACCGGAACACTGTATACCTCTCCCGGACGTATCAACCTCATCGGTGAGCATACCGACTACAATGGCGGATTCGTATTCCCGGGAGCCATCGACAAAGGCATGATGGCAGAGCTCAAACCCAATGGGACCGACAAGGTACGCGCCTACTCCATCGACTTGAAAGATTACGTGGAGTTTGGATTGAACGAGGAAGACGCTCCACGCGCCAGCTGGGCACGCTACATCTTTGGCGTATGCCGCGAGATGATTAAGCGTGGCGTCGATGTGAAAGGATTCAATACGGCTTTTGCCGGAGACGTTCCTCTGGGAGCCGGCATGTCATCATCGGCAGCTCTGGAAAGCACCTATGCATACGCCCTGAATGACCTGTTCGGCGACAACAAACTCGACAAGTTCACACTGGCACAGGTGGGCCAAGCCACTGAGCACAATTACTGTGGCGTGAAGTGTGGCATCATGGACCAGTTTGCCTCCGTATTCGGCAAGCGTGACCATCTGATCCGCCTGGATTGCCGCAGCCTGGAGTATCAGTATTATCCGTTCAAACCGGAAGGCTACAAGCTTGTCCTGCTCGACTCGGTCGTCAAGCATGAGCTGGCATCGTCGGCCTATAACAAACGTCGGCAAAGCTGTGAGGCGGCTGTCGCTGCCATCCGGAAACACCATCCGGAAGTGGAATTCCTGCGCGATGCGAACATGGATATGCTCAATGAGGCCAGACCGGACATCAGCGAGGAAGACTACATGCGCGCCGAATACGTCATCGAAGAAATCCAGCGCGTGCTCGATGTTTGCGAAGCCCTGGAACACGGAGACTATGAGACAGTCGGACAAAAAATGTATGAGACCCATGAAGGCATGAGCAAGCTCTATGAAGTCAGCTGCGAGGAGCTGGACTTCCTCAACGAATGCGCCCGCCAACACGGTGTCACCGGTTCGCGCGTCATGGGCGGAGGCTTTGGAGGCTGTACCATCAACCTAGTCAAAGAAGAGCTTTATGAGGCATTCATCCGAGAGACCAAAACCAGCTTTGCCCAAAGATTCAACCGTACTCCCAAGGTCTATGATGTAATTATAGGTGACGGTGCACGACGAGTCGAATAACAAAAGTGAAGATTTTACACTTGAATGTTCAAGAACATACGAAATTCTTTCGTTGTCTTGAACATTCGTCTTAATTTTGTGCGTTTTATTCGAGAAGAATTTACTAATTATCCTATACGAGATGAAAACTTTAAGTAAACTTTTATTTGCGGGCGCATGCATGGCAACCTTTGCATGTACACCCCAGCAAGAAGCCCTCACCCAGTCAGGGCTTAATCCGAAAAACTTCCAGGCTGAAGTAAACGGGAAACAAACACAATTGTACACCTTGACCAACGCCAACGGCATGGAGGTATGCATCACCAACTTTGGCGGACGCATCGTATCCATCATGGTACCGGACAAGAACGGTGAAATGAAGGACGTGGTACTCGGCTTTGACAGCATTGCCGACTACATCAATGTCCCCAGCGACTTCGGTGCTGCCATCGGACGTTATGCCAACCGCATCAATCAGGGCAAGCTGGTCCTCGACGGCGACACGATTCAATTGCCGCAGAACAACTACGGACACTGCCTCCACGGTGGTCCCACCGGATGGCAATATCAGGTCTACGCCGGACAACAGGTCAATGACAGCACGCTGCAACTGACCATGCAATCTCCTGACGGAGACAACAACTTCCCCGGAAACGTAACCGCCCACGTAACCTATACGCTCAAAGGTGATAACAGCATCGATATCAAATACGATGCAACGACCGACAAGAAGACGGTTATCAACATGACCAACCACTCCTATTTCAACCTGTCCGGCAATCCGCAGAACACAATCACCGACAATATCCTGTATGTCAATGCAGACAGCATCACCCCGGTCGACAGCACCTTCATGACTACCGGTGAAATGCTCGCCCTGGAAGACAACAGCATGAACTTCAAAAATGCAAAATCCATCAATGAAGGCATTGACATGACCAACGAACAAGTCAAATTCGGCATGGGTATCGACCACAACTATGTGCTCAACACGAAAGGAAACATGGAGGAAGTAGCTGCACGCGTTGTCTGCCCCTCAACCGGCATTACCTTGGAAGTTTACACCGATGAACCGGGTATCCAGGTTTATACCGGCAACTTCCTTGACGGTACAGTGACTGGAAAGAAAGGCATCGTCTATCAGCAGCGTGTAGGTCTCTGCCTGGAGTCCCAACACTATCCCGACAGCCCCAACAAGCCCCAGTGGCCGTCCGTCATCCTTGAACCGGGCCAAACCTACCAAAGCCATTGCATCTTCAAATTTGGCGTAGAAAAGTAAACTTCCCTAACTCTTAAAACCAATAACTTAAAAAACATAAGTAATCTACTATGGAAATACTAGAAGCTCTAAAAAACAATGGCTTTGCTACTGCGGATTACCTCGTATTTGCAGCCTACATTGTCCTCCTCGTCGGATTGGGAATTTTCCTCTCCCGTGGAAAGAAAGGAGAAGAAAAATCGTCAAGCGACTACTTCCTAGCGGGAAACACACTGACCTGGTGGGCTGTGGGTGCCTCCTTGATTGCCGCCAACATCTCTGCCGAACAGTTCATCGGAATGTCCGGTTCGGCTTTCAAATCAGGTATTGCCATGGCAGCCTACGAGTTGATGGCAGCTGCAACCCTGATTGTCGTAGCAAAATTCCTGTTGCCGGTGATGATTAAACGCAAGATATTCACTATTCCCCAGTTCCTGAGTGAACGCTACAACTGGGGCGTGGGTCTGGCTTTCTCCATCTTCTGGCTCTTCCTCTATGTATTCATCAACCTGACCTCCGTGGCTTGGTTGGGCGCATTGGCCATCAAACAGATTCTGGGCTTGCCCGCCACTCCCGCAGTCTTGCTGGGCATGCAGGTCGACATGACATTGCTGGTCATCATTCTCCTGCTCTTCCTCATCGCGGGTGCTTACTCCATCTACGGTGGTCTGGCTTCCGTGGCTTGGACCGACGTGATGCAGGTGACCTTCCTCGTCGGCGGTGGTCTGGTAACTGCCTATGCTGCCCTCGACGTCATCTCTACCAAACTCGAACTGAATGGTGCCTTGGACGCCTTGAGCTACATCATGGGACACCTGTCAAGCATACCGGGAGACACCCACTTCAATCTGGTTGTCGAGCGTAATGCCGACCTGTATCCGGTGCTCGAAGGTACGGCAACCCAACCCTCTGACCCCTATTTCGACATCCCGGGCATCACCGTCATCGTTGGTGCATTGTGGTTGACCAACTTGGGCTACTGGGGCTTCAACCAGTACATCATCCAGAAAGGTCTGGCAGCCAAGAGCCTTGCAGAGGCCAAGAAAGGTATGATTTTCGCAGCCTTCCTGAAGATTCTGATCCCCTTCATCGTATGTATCCCGGGCGTTTGTGCCTTCTACATCGTGAACTACCAGCCTGAGCTGACCCAGACTCTTGCCGGCGCTATCGAGCGTTCCGACGATGCTTATCCGTTCCTCATCCGCAACTTCACTCCGACGGTTGTCAAAGGTCTGTCGTTTGCGGCATTGGCTGCGGCAGTCATCTCCTCACTGGCCTCCATGTTCAACTCGACCTCGACCATCTTTACGATGGATATCTACAAGAAGTTCATCAACAAGACTGCTTCTGAGAAGAAACTGGTCAATGTCGGTCGTCTGACTTCATTGGCATCACTGGTAATCGCACTGTTGGCTGTATATCCCATCATGGGTGGTGCTGACCAGGCATTCCAGATTATCCAGGAATACTCCGGCTTCGTTTATCCGGGTGTCGTAGTCATTTTCGGTCTGGGCTTGCTGTGGAAACGTGCTTCCGGTGTAGCTGCTGTTGTAACAGCCATCGGTACTTTCGTTTTCAGTATTGCCTTCAAGTTCATGATGCCGGGCACTCCGTTCCTGCTCCGCATGGGCTATGTGTTCATGGTGCTGGTGGTACTCTTCTTCACCCTGTCCTACATGAGCAACAAGACCGTGAAAGCCGAGCAGCTTGATGCACACACCACGAAGACACAGCTCTTCTGGGGCAATGTGATGCTGGTGCTCGCCATCATCTGCTTCCTCATTGGCTGCATCGTCTTCTTCGGCGACATCACCCTGTTGAAGAATTACGGATTCGAAGCCATCTTCTTCCTGGGAACCTTCTTCCTGTCGTTGTGGATTTACCTGCGTTCGAACGCACTCGACACCGTTCAGGACGGCAAAGCCGTGGCAATCGACCTGTCACTCTTCCGTTCCGACCGCAGCTTCACCATTGGCTCAGCCTTGGTGGTCATCATTCTGGCTATCCTTTATATTGCACTTTGGTAATCAACCTCTAAAACCCATTCTGCAATATGGCCACCTATTATGATATACATCCGAAGTTTCACGTTGCAGTAGACTGCATCATTTTTGGATTTAACAAAGACGGGCTCAGCCTGCTTCTTCTCAAACGGAACATGGAGCCCTTCTTTGGAGCTTGGTCTTTAATGGGTGGATTTGTACAAAACGATGAAAGCGTCGACAATGCCGCAAAACGGGTATTACGCGAATACACAGGGCTGAACGAAGTCTACATGGAACAGGTAGGCACGTTCGGCGCTGTGCATCGCGAACCCGAAGAGCGGGTTATCTCCGTTGCCTACTATGCACTTATCAACATCCAGGATTACGATAAGAAATGCGTAGAAGAGCACAACGGATATTGGGCAAGAATCGATGAACTCCCTCACCTGCTGTTCGACCATGAAGAAATGATTGAGAAAGCACGGGAACAAATGAGACGGAAAGCATCGTCCGCCCCCATCAGCTTTAATCTATTACCTGAACTTTTCACATTGACTCAGTTGCAAAGTCTCTATGAAGCGATCTATGACTGTCCCATCGACAAACGGAACTTCCGCAAGAAAGTGGCAGACATGGACTTCATCGAACAGACTGAACTGATTGATAAAAAAAGCTCTCGTAGAGGAGCGCGTTTGTATAGGTTCAACAACCACATCTATTCCAAATCTCTTAAATTCAAATTATAAGAAACTTTATAAAAGCAATATAACCATGTTAGAAGCATTAAAAGAAAAAGTATTCCAAGCAAACCTCGACTTGGTGAAGCATGGCCTGGTCATCTTCACTTGGGGCAATGTCTCAGGCATTGACCGTGAAAGTGGCCTGGTCGTCATCAAACCAAGCGGCGTAAGCTATGACATTATGAAAGCCAGCGACATGGTCGTTGTAGACTTGGACGGAAAGGTAGTTGAAGGCGACCTCAACCCATCGTCGGATACTCCCACCCACCTGGTGCTCTACAAGGCTTTCCCCGAGATAGGCGGAGTAGTTCACACCCACTCTACCTACGCCACCGCATGGGCACAAGCTGGGATAGACATCCCCAACATCGGCACGACACATGCAGACTATTTCTATAAGGCAATCCCCTGCACGGCTGACATGACACGCGAAGAAGTGGAAGGCAACTATGAGCTGGAAACAGGCAATGTCATCGTGAAGCGCTTCGAAGGCATGAACCCCGTACACACACCGGGCGTATTGGTAAAGAACCACGGTCCGTTTGCCTGGGGAAAAGATGCTCACGAAGCCGTTCACAATGCAGTCGTCATGGAACAAGTAGCCAAGATGGCAAGCATCGCTTACAGTGTCAACCCCAACCTCACCATGAACCAGCTGCTGGTAGAAAAGCATTTCAGCCGCAAACACGGTCCGAATGCCTACTACGGACAAAAGAAAAAATAACGACCAACTGTTCATGATACAACCTGACGCCGTGGTAATTTCCCCAAATTGCCACGGCGTTTTTCTGTATAGGGTCCGCGAAAACATTCAACCCCAATCGGTCGACTTCAGGGTAAAAGGCAATCATCAAAAGGAAACCTATACCGATGGTCCGGCTAACAAAATCAAACAAAAGGAAGGTTTCCGCAAACAAACGTTTGAAGGTACTTAAGCATCAGGAGTATTCTACAGCTAATCTGATTTAACATTCGGCTTGAATGGAGGAGTTTATTTCAGAAAACTTAGCACTATACCTCGCGGAAACAGGGAAAATCCCACCGGGAAACATGCAATTCGTCGCATCGAAATACAAAAGCGATGCCGGAAAATCGAAGTTTCACGGCAGGAAACCTGTAAAAACAACGGGAGAAGTCTGAATTTAGCCGTTCGGGAATCTGATTTTTGCAGTTTCCTTCCCAAAATTCCAAAAGGAAGCTATCCGTGACTACTGGCAAAAAGATAGAAAAGCACAAAAGAGCACTCAAACAACTGACAGAGTATCCATCTGCATGCTGCTCATCACCTGGAAAGATTTGCTCCAATCACACCCTGATTTCAGGAATAAAATACAGCCGAATGGAAAGCTGCATTTGACATTTTGATAAAATGACAGGGACCGACTCGCACTGAAAAATACAAGAAGAATATGAACTCCGATGCAGACGGAACCACACCTGTAAGGACCTTCGCGTCCACTGAAAGATGCCGCACAACATATAATGGGCACTTTTACACTTCTTATCCTTTAAAAATTATGAATAAACAGCAAATATCCCGACACTTTTTCGAAAATCTAAATATTACTACGTACTTTTAAACACTGAAAACAAAGAATTATCAATCAATATAACCAATAAAATACAATACTATGGCTTTCGAAAATTATGAAGTATGGTTCGTCACCGGAGCACAGCTCCTTTATGGAGGTGACGCTGTTGTTGCTGTTGACGCACATTCCAATGAAATGGTTGCAGGCTTGAACAATTCCGGGAAATTGCCTGTCAAAGTTGTATATAAAGGCACAGTAAACTCCTCTAAAGAAGTGGAGACCGTATTCAAGGCTGCCAACAATGATGACAAATGTATCGGTGTCATCACTTGGATGCATACTTTCTCTCCGGCAAAGATGTGGATTCACGGCTTGCAGCAATTCAAGAAACCCCTGCTTCACCTGCATACCCAGTTCAACAAGGAAATACCTTGGGATACCATGGACATGGATTTCATGAATCTCAACCAATCTGCTCACGGCGACCGCGAGTTCGGACATATCTGCACCCGCATGCGTATCCGCCGCAAAGTGGTGGTAGGCTACTGGAAGGATGAGAATACATTGCACAAGATTGCTGTCTGGATGCGTGTCTGCGCCGGATGGGCTGATTCTCAGGATATGCTGATTCTCCGCTTTGGCGACCAGATGAACAATGTTGCCGTAACCGACGGCGATAAAGTGGAAGCCGAACAACGCTTGGGTTACCACGTAGACTATTGTCCGGTGAACGACTTGATGGAATATTACAAGAAAGCTACGGACGAAGAAGTGAAGGCACTCGTAGACACCTACTTCAAACTCTACGAACATGATGCTGCACTGGAAGACACCAAGAGCGAAGCATATACGAAAATCTGGAACGCCGCCAAGGCTGAAATCGCCCTGCGTGGTATCCTGAAAGATAAAGGTGCCAAAGGATTCACAACCAACTTTGACGACCTCGGTCTGTTTGACCAAATCCCCGGCCTCGCTTCTCAACGACTGATGGCTGAAGGCTACGGCTTCGGTGCTGAAGGTGACTGGAAGTCTGCCGCTCTCTACCGCACCGTGTGGTTCATGAGTCAGGGCATGGAGAAGGGTTGCTCGTTCCTGGAAGACTATACCCTCAACTTCGACGGCGAAAACAGCTCCATCCTTCAAGCACACATGCTCGAAGTTTGCCCGCTCATCGCAGAACATCGTCCCAAGCTGGAAGTACACCGTCTGGCAATCGGCATTGACAGCCAGACAGCCCGTCTGGTATTCACCTCCAAGCAAGGACAAGGTGTAACGGCTACCATTGTTGATCTCGGCAACCGTTTCCGCATGATCGTCAACGACGTAGAGTGCATCAAATCAAAACCGCTGCCTAAGCTCCCCGTGGCTTCCGCCCTTTGGATTCCGATGCCAAACTTCGAGATTGGCGCAGGTGCATGGATTCTCGCCGGTGGAACTCACCACTCCTGCTTCTCCTATGACCTGACAGTCGAATATTGGGAAGACTATGCAGAAATCGCAGGCATTGAAATGGTTCACATCAACAAAGACACCACCATCAGCAGCTTCAAGAAAGAGTTGCGCATGAACGAAATCTACTACATGCTCAACAAAGCTCTTTGCTGATAATTGATAATGAATTGGTTTGCGGCTGGAACAAACAGGCATCTGCAACACACGATGACACCGGTTCCTTCGCAAACCAATTCTACTTTTTCCATATCCATTCATTATAGCACCTTAAATTACAGGTTTTACGTATGAAACTAGATGCAAAGTCAACCATCGAAACAGGAAAAGCCATGCTCGGAATCGAACTGGGCTCAACACGTATCAAAGCTGTTTTGATTGACCAAGACAACAAACCTATCGCTCAAGGAAGCCATAGTTGGGAAAACCAACTCGTCGATGGTCTGTGGACCTACAGTCTGGACGCTATCTGGAACGGTCTGCAAGATTGCTATGCCGACCTCCGCGCAAATGTCAAGGAACAATATGGCATTGAAATAGAGACTTTGGCTGCCTTAGGCGTCAGCGCCATGATGCACGGTTACATGCCTTTCGACAAAGAAGGGAACCTGCTTGCAGAATTCCGCACCTGGAGAAATACCAACACCGGAGAAGCTGCCGCAGCCTTATCTGAACTGTTCGTATACAATATTCCGCTCCGCTGGAGCATCTCTCACCTCTATCAGGCAATCCTGAACAACGAGCCTCACGTCCGTAACATCCATTTCCTGACTACACTGGCCGGCTATGTGCATTGGCAACTGACCGGAGAGAAAGTATTGGGCATCGGTGATGCTTCCGGCATGCTTCCCATCGACCCGGAGACAAAGAACTATTCGGTACCGATGATTGAGAAGTTCAATCAGCTCATTGCCCCCAAAGGATTTGGATGGCAAGTGCAAGACATACTGCCTAAAGTATTACTGGCGGGCGAAGATGCCGGCAAACTGACTGCCGAAGGTGCACGACGACTGGATTTTACCGGTCATCTGAAAGCAGGCATTCCGGTCTGCCCGCCTGAAGGAGATGCCGGCACAGGCATGGTAGCGACCAATGCAGTTAAACAACGCACAGGCAACGTGTCTGCCGGAACGTCCTCCTTCTCCATGATTGTCCTGGAAAAAGACTTGTCAAAGCCCTACGAAATGATTGACATGGTAACCACTCCTGACGGCAGTCTCGTAGCCATGGTCCACTGCAACAACTGTACCTCCGACCTTAATGCATGGGTCAATCTGTTCAAAGAGTATCAGGAGTTGCTAGGTATCCCCGTAGACATGAACGAGATTTTCGGCAAGCTCTACAACCATGCCCTCCAAGGTGATGCCGATTGTGGCGGGCTCTTATCCTATAATTATATTTCAGGTGAACCCGTCACCGGACTGGCGGAAGGTCGTCCCCTCTTTGTGCGCTCCGCCAATGATAAGTTCAACCTTGCCAATTTCATGCGTGCCCACCTTTATGCATCAGTCGGTGTGCTGAAAATTGGCAACGACATCCTCTTCAAACAAGAGAAAGTCAAAGTCGACCGCATCACGGGACACGGAGGTCTGTTCAAGACCAAAGGCGTGGGTCAGCGCGTGCTGGCAGCCGCCATCGACTCGCCGATCTCCGTGATGGAAACAGCAGGAGAAGGAGGTGCATGGGGTATCGCTCTGCTCGCCTCATTCCAGGTAAACAATACAGCCGGACAGACATTGGCTGATTTCCTGGAAGAAAAAGTGTTTGCCGGCAATGCAGGTGTTGAGATAGCACCTACGGCGGAAGATGTTGCCGGATTCAATGCTTACATTGAGAACTACAAAGCAGGACTTCCCATTGAAGAGACAGCCACAAAATGCAAACGATGACTAATTGAAACAAAATATTATTCTTATGAACGACGTAAAATTGATGAACCGCGCAGCCGACAACATCCGTATTCTGGCTGCTTCTATGGTAGAAAAAGCTAAATCAGGACACCCCGGAGGTGCCATGGGTGGTGCCGACTTCGTGAACGTATTGTTCTCGGAGTTCTTGGTCTATGATCCTGAAAATCCCCGTTGGGAAGGACGTGACCGCTTCTTCCTCGACCCGGGCCACATGTCTCCGATGCTCTATTCCGTACTTTCACTTACCGGCAAATTTACCATGGACGAGTTGGCACAATTCCGTCAATGGGGCAGCCCGACTCCCGGCCATCCGGAAGTGGATGTCATGCGTGGCATCGAGAATACCTCTGGTCCTCTCGGACAAGGACATACCTTTGCCGTAGGTGCTGCCATCGCTGCCAAATTCCTGAAAGCTCGCTTTGGTGAGGTCATGAATCAGACCATCTACGCTTATATCTCTGACGGTGGAGTACAAGAGGAAATCTCGCAAGGTGCAGGCCGTCTTGCCGGTCACCTCGGTCTGGACAACCTCATCATGTTCTATGATTCCAACGATATCCAGCTTTCGACTCCCTGTAGCTCTGTAACCAGCGAGAACGTGGCTCAAAAGTATGCTGCATGGAACTGGAAGGTTATTGAAATCAATGGTAACGACGTAGAACAGATTCGTCAGGCCCTGCGTGAGGCAAAGGCAGAGACGGAACGTCCGACCATCATCATCGGAAAGACCATCATGGGTAAAGGTGCCCGTAAGGCTGACAACTCCAGCTACGAAGCAAACTGCGCGACCCACGGTGCTCCCCTTGGCGGAGATGCCTACATCAATACCATCAAGAACCTGGGTGGAAATCCCGAAGACCCGTTCCACATCTTCCCGGAAGTAGCCGAGCTCTATGCCAAACGTGCTGAAGAGTTAAAAGGCATCGTTGCTGAACGCTATGCCGCCAAAGCTGCATGGGCCAAAGCCAATCCGGAACAGGCTGCCAAAATGGAGAAATGGTTCAGCAACGCTGTTCCCGCAGTTGACTGGTCAGGAATCCAACAAAAGCCCAATTCAGCAACCCGTGGTGCATCGGCAACCGTATTGGGCGCACTCGCCACTCAGGTAGAAAACATGATTGTATCTTCTGCTGACCTCTCCAACTCAGACAAGACGGATGGTTTCCTGAAGAAAACACACGCTTTCACGAAGGGCGATTTCAGCGGAGCATTCCTGCAAGCCGGTGTATCCGAGCTGACTATGGCATGCTGCTGCCTCGGTATGGCTCTCCACGGAGGTGTGATTCCGGCATGTGCTACCTTCTTCGTATTCTCCGACTATATGAAACCTGCAGTACGTATGGCTGCCTTGATGGAGCTTCCGGTTAAATTCATCTGGACCCACGATGCCTTCCGTGTAGGTGAAGATGGACCTACTCATGAACCTGTAGAACAGGAAGCACAAATCCGTCTGATGGAAAAACTGAAGAACCATAAGGGTCATAACTCCATGCTGGTACTCCGCCCCGCAGATGCAGAAGAGACAACCGTCGCATGGCGTCTGGCCATGGAGAACATGTCCACTCCGACAGCTCTCATCTTCTCTCGTCAGGATATCAAGAACCTGCCGGAGGGCAATGACTACAACCAGGCTGGTAAGGGTGCCTATATCGTTGCCGGTTCAGATGAGAATCCGGATGTCATTCTGGTTGCTTCCGGTTCTGAGGTATCCACTCTTCTTGCAGGTACTGAGTTGCTCCGCAAGGACGGTGTAAAGGTACGTGTCGTTTCCGTTCCGTCTGAAGGATTGTTCCGTAGCCAAAGCAAGGAATATCAGGATGCTGTATTGCCGAAGGGTGCCAAGATATTCGGTCTGACAGCCGGCCTCCCTGTGAACCTGGAAGGTCTGGTAGGTGCCAACGGTAAAGTGTTCGGATTGGAGTCGTTCGGTTTCTCCGCCCCGTATAAGGTTCTTGACGAGAAACTTGGCTTCACTGCCGAAAATGTATACAACCAAGTGAAAGCAATGCTTTGACATGCATTCAGGGCGCCCCGCTATCATACCTGACAGGAGACGTCCTTGAATAAGCATCGTTCCAATACATGACTAAAGAAGGAGTAAGAATCGGACTGAGACCCAACAGTCCCATTTGAACTCCTTCTTTCTTTTCATAACGATGCATACCGACATTTGCATTTCATTATTTGCCCAAACAAAGATTAATTCCGAAATTTGCGTGAATTTTCAAAACAAACAACGACAATGGATACAAAAATCATAGGATTAGCCTCCGATCATGCAGGCTTTGAACTGAAACAATACGTCAAGCAATGGTTGGACGAACACCATATGCCCTACAAAGATTATGGAACTTATACGACCGACAGTTGTGATTATCCCGACTTCGGACACGCCCTGGCACAAGGCATCGAGTCCGGAGAATGTTATCCGGGCATAGCCATTTGCGGAAGTGGTGAAGGTATCAACATGACACTCAACAAGCATCAAGGCATTCGCGCCGGATTATGCTGGATTCCGGAAATAGCCCATCTCTGCCGCCAGCATAACAACGCCAATGTACTGGTCATGCCGGGACGCTTCATTGATACACAAACGGCCGCTGCCATCATGGAAGAATTCTTCCATACCGAATTTGAAGGCGGACGCCACCAGAAACGCATCGACAAGATACCTGTGAAATAACCGGAACACAAGCAATCAGCTCGACTGAATAGATACTTTACTATATACTAACCTAAATAACATAAAACAATACAATAATGGCAACGCATAATTGGTTTGAATGCAAAATACGCTACGAAAAGACCTTAGAAAACGGGATGAACAAGAAAGTAACCGAACCTTATCTGGTGGATGCACTCAGCTTCACAGAAGCAGAAGCACGCATCATAGAGGAAATGACCCCTTTCATCAGCGGAGAATTTACAGTATCAGATATCAAACGCGCAAACTACAGCGAATTATTCCCATCCGATGAAGAGGCTGCCGACCGCTGGTTCAAGTGCAAGCTTTACTTTATCACACTGGATGAGAAAAGCGGCGCTGAAAAGAAAACGGCGACACAGATACTGGTACAAGCATCCGATTTGCGCGATGCCGTCAAGAAGCTCGACGAAGGCATGAAAGGCACCATGGCAGACTATACCATTGCCTCTGTTGCCGAGACTGCCATTATGGACGTTTACCCCTATTCAGCCGAACCCGATGTCAAGCCGGAGTTCCCCGATGCTGACAAACGATAGGCAGCATACGAAATGCAGACAAATACATTCACCGCAGAGACACAAAGTGACAGAGTCCCCTTTTCACCCGATCCCAAAATGGAAAGCTTATCTGTCCTTGGTGTCTCTGTGTTGAATGTCTACTGACGGACGGCGCAAGTCTCTACGTCTGGAATATTCAATCTTTTCATCTATAACTTGTATAATTTTATCATCATGTGTAGTATTCAGAGAAATCTCAAAGAGGTCTTGAATGACCTGCCTTCCGGCGTACGCTTGGTTGCTGTTTCCAAGTTCCATCCCAATGAAGCCATCATGCAGGCTTATGAAGCCGGACAACGCATTTTCGGTGAAAGCAAGGTACAAGAGATGACAGAGAAGCAAGCGGCTCTACCCAAAGATATCGAATGGCACTTTATCGGACATCTCCAGACCAATAAAATCAAGTATATGGCTCCCTATGTAGCCATGATACACGGGGTAGACTCCTACAAACTGCTTGTTGAAATCAACAAACAGGCTGCAAAATGTGGACGGACCATTCCTTGCCTTCTGCAACTGCATATTGCACAGGAAGAAACAAAATTTGGATTCAGCTTCGATGAATGTACCGCAATGTTGGCATCCGGCGAATGGAAAAGCCTCACACATGTCTCGCTATGCGGGCTGATGGGGATGGCCAGCAATACAGACGACATGCAGCAAGTAAGACAAGAATTCCATTCGCTGCATGAGTACTTCCTGCAAACCCGCGAACACTTCTTCAGCGATTCGTCCACTTTCCGTGAACTATCCATGGGAATGAGTCACGACTATCCCCTGGCCATCCAGGAAGGCGCGACACTCGTACGCGTAGGAAGCAAGATTTTTGGAGAAAGATTGTATATTTAATTGACAAACAAACGGATTGACGCAGATTTACCTGCCAACCCGTCAGCCATTAAGTTTTCCTCAATATTGTTGCCAATGCGCGTTTATTGTTATACATTTGCACATACAACTATTAAATGTGCAAATTATGAACCAAAGTTTTATAGCCCTCATCGAACGTGCTATTAAGGAATATTGGGATCAAGATGCCCTGACTGACTACAAAGGTGCCACCTTGCAATATAAAGATGTAGCACGCAAAATCGAGAAACTACACATCATCTTCGAAGAAAGTGGAGTGAAAAAGGGTGACCGCATTGCTATTTGCGGACGCAACAGTGCCCAATGGGGAGCTGCATTTCTCGCGACCCTGACCTATGGAGCAGTAGCAGTGCCCGTACTGCATGAATTCAAAGCAGAAAACATACATTATATTGTCAATCATTCCGATGCCCGTCTGCTCCTGGTGGGCGATATGGTCTGGCCTGAGCTGGATGAAAAGGAAATGCCATCGCTGGAGGGTATCATCATGCTCAACGACTATTCTCTGCTTGTCTCACGTTCTGAACAGCTGACGTATGCACGAGAGCACTTAAACGAAATGTTCGGCAAGAAGTTCCCTAAGAATTTCCGCATTGAACATGTTCACTATGATCTCGATGAGCCCGAGCAACTTGCCATGATCAACTACACTTCCGGGACTACCAGCCTCTCAAAAGGTGTCATGATTCCCTATCGTGCCTTATGGTCCAATACCCAGTTTGCCTATGAAGTACTGACGTTGAAACGGAATGACCGGCTAGTCTCCATGCTTCCCATGGCCCACATGTATGGGTTGGCATTTGAATTTATCTATGAATTCTGCGTCGGTTGCCACATTTACTACCTCAACCGGGTCCCCAGTCCAAAAATCATTTTTGAAGCCTTTGAGGAAATCAAACCCAGCATTGTTATTTCCGTTCCCCTCATTATTGAAAAGATTATCAAGAAGAAGGTACTCCCCAGACTCCAGACACCTGCCATGCAGATACTCCTGAGAGTCCCCATCATCAATGATAAAATCAAGAACACTGTTCGTGAGCAGGTGATACAGGCTTTTGGCGGTAAGTTCTATGAAGTCATCATCGGTGGAGCAGCATTCAACCAGGACGTTGAACATTTCTTGAAGATGATCAATTTCCCCTATACCGTAGGATATGGCATGACCGAGTGCGCCCCCATCATCTGCTATGAGGACTGGAAACGGTTTGTGCCAGGCTCCTGTGGAAAGGCTGCTCCCCGTATGGAAGTGAAGATTGACAGCCCTGACCCCCATCATGTCGTAGGAGAAATTCTCTGCCGGGGCATGAACGTCATGCTGGGATACTATAAGAACGAAGAGGCTACACGCGAAGTCCTTGAACCGGACGGATGGTTGCATACCGGAGACCTGGGCATCATTGATGAAGAAGGAAATGTCTTCATCAAGGGACGCAGCAAGAACATGCTTCTAGGACCTTCCGGACAAAACATCTATCCTGAAGAAATAGAAGAGAAACTGAACAACCTGCCTTATGTTACCGAATCCATTGTCATACAAAAGGATGACAAACTGGTCGCACTGATTTATCCGGATTTTGAAGAAGCAGCTGCACAAGGTATCGTCAGTGAAGAAGATATCACCCGGGTAATGGAAGAAAATCGTACCACACTCAACACGCTAATCCCGGGTTACTGCCAGGTATCACGCATCAAAATATTCCATGAAGAATTTGAAAAGACTCCTAAACGGAGTATCAAACGCTTCCTCTATCAGAATGCCGCAGACTAAGGCATCTGAACTAGTTTGATCTGCATAACGATAAAAGGGGATACATTCGGCGATGTATCCCCTTTTATCGTTATTATGCAGGTAATGGTCCATCAACAACCTTTGTGCGTCATGATGTCCAGTACGACACGATCAGTCTCATTCATGCCAACTGAACCAATGCGTGTCATGTTGCGAATGCATTTGTCCACATCGTCATCAATGATACCTTCCACAGATGTCACATAACGCTGTTGCATCGCCATCATGGCTGACAAGACAGCCGTAGAAACTCCCGTTGACAGCTTCATGGCACAACTGGGCTTGGCTCCATCGCACAACATACCAGTCAGGTTGGCCACCATGTTCTTCACCGCATAAACGGCTTGTTGGTAGGTCCCTCCCATCAGATAGGTAATGCCACAGGCAGACCCTGTCGCTGCGACCACACAACCACACAAGGCGGACAAACGTCCCAGGCTTTGCTTGATATAAATAACAGTCAAGTGACTGAGTGCCAAAGCACGTACAAGCTCTTCATGGCTTTTATGGTTTTCCTGAGCAAAGACCACAACCGGCAACGTTGCGGTTATTCCTTGATTACCACTACCGGAGTTGCTCATCACTGGAATCATGGCACCTCCCATACGAGCATCACAAGCAGCCGAAGTATAGGACAAAATGCGGGAATAAACGCTGTCGCCCATAATCTCATGCTCTTGCTTGCTACACATCATACGTCCAATGCCATGACCGTAATCACCTTTCAAAGAGAATTCCGCAGCTGCCATGTTCAAGCGTTTTGCCTCCAGAATAAACTCCAGTTCTTCCAACGGGGTCGTCGTTGCAAACTCGTAGACCTTTTTGAAAGAGAGCTGTACATCCTTCGCCTCACCTTCCGTCTGAGTTGCAGACTGCTTATCCAGCAAGACCGTATCATCCTTCGCCACATAGACGAAATTCGTGTGGCCACCGGCAATGATAGCTTTTGCCGTATGACCGGCAGCTTCACAAATTGCCTCAATATAAAGCTTCTCTGTGATATTCTCCTTCAACAGGATGGTGATGCGTTTCTCTGCAATGTATTGCTTTCCCTTCTCAACGGCATCCGGGTTGGAGTCCTTCAATACCTCAAGCTGGTAATCCGACTTACCCACCAGTGCTCCCAAGGCTGTTGCAATAGGCAGACCAATCATTCCGGTACCGGGGATGCCTACCCCCATCGCATTCTTCAGAATATTGGCACTTAAATATAAAGTAATATGTTCCGGCAAACAGCCCAGCGTCTCAGTAGCCTTAGCAACACACAAGGCTACTGCTACAGGCTCCGTGCAGCCGATAGCGGGAACCACCTCGCGCTGCATCAGAGCTATAATCTGTTTTCTTTCTGTTGAATCTAACATGGTAGTATTTAAGTAAGGTAAAGAAACTTATTCAGATCATTTGTTTTTCTTGTAGTTTTCCAAACCAGTCTGCAAGAACTTCACATACTTGTCAACATCCTCATCGTGAGAGTAAGAACCGTTCAACGGCTTCCCTTCATTGTCCAACAGCACATAGAAAGGCTGTGCATTCGCACCAAACTTCACACGTTGCAAGTAGCTCCACTTGTCACCTACCGTACGCAGAATACGTGTCTGACCATTTTCTTCTACCGTGATTCTTTCAGGCAACTTTTCCTTTTCGTCGACATAGAGAGAAATCAGCACATAATCTTCAGTCAGAAGTTCACGAACCTTCGGGTCAATCCAAACTTTGGATTCCATCTCGCGGCAGTTGACGCATCCCCATCCGGTGAAATCCACCATGACAGGCTTGCCTACCTGCTTTGCATAAGCCATACCTTCATCATAATCGGTAAATTTGGCATGTACCTCGTCTTCCTTGTAAAGATTGAAATCCTGTGTACTGCTGGGAGGAGCAAAAGCACTGATGGCTTTCAACGGCGCACCGAACAGACCGGGGACCATATAGATAGTGAAGGCCAACGAAATCAGTCCCAAGAAGAAGCGCGGAACGCTGACTTTACGTTCATCGTCGTCATGCGGAAACTTGATGCCGCCCAACAGATAAATGCCCAACAGACCAAAAATGGCAATCCATAAAGCCAAGAAGGTTTCACGGTCAAGCAAACGCCAACCGTATGCCATATCGGCAACAGAAAGGAACTTCAGGGCAAAAGCCAATTCCAGGAAACCCAATACGACCTTGATGACATTCATCCATCCACCTGACTTAGGCATGGATTTCAGCCAAGACGGGAACATGGCAAACAAGGTGAACGGAAGAGCCAGAGCAATGGCAAAGCCCAACATTCCAATGGCAGGAGCCACGATGCTACCTGTCGTCGAAACTTCTACCAAAAGGAAACCGATGATAGGACCTGTACAGGAGAACGACACCAGTGACAGAGTGAATGCCATCAGGAAGATGCTCAACAAGCCACCGGCCTTTTCTGCCTTACTGTCAACTGCCGTACTCCAGGAAGAAGGCAAGGTAATTTCAAAAGCACCAAAGAAAGAAGCAGCAAACACAACCAGCATCAGGAAGAAGAAGATGTTGAAGATTGCATTTGTTGAAAGTGAGTTCAGTGCACTTGCTCCAAATATCAGCGTGATAGCCAAACCCAAGGCTACATAAATCACAACAATGGATGCGCCATAGGTCCACGCATCGCGGATACCCTTCTTCTTATCGCTGGTACGCTTCAGGAAGAAGCTGACCGTCATCGGGATAATGGGCCATACACACGGAGTAAACAAGGCGATCAAACCACCGACAAACCCGGCAAAGAAAATATACAGCCAAGAGTTATTTGAAGACTCGGTGTGATTATCGAATACATTCAGCTCCTTGATGACCGGAGTCCACAGGTCGGAATCTCCTGATACTGCTGCATGAGCACCTGCCGCTACTGAATCATTGGCAGCTGTAGCATCTGCGGCAAGTGTATCGGCTTCTTGAGCTTCAGAAGTTTCCGTTGCTACAGCTTCATCTTTTTTTGATGGTGCGGGAGTTGCCGCTGCTGCCTTTGCATCCCCTTTGCCTTTGAATGAAAAGTTTACATCCGTCGGCGGCAAGCAGTTCTGGTCGTTGCAGGCACCATATTGCATATAGCCTTCAATGGAGAATGTGGCACCCGTAATCTTCAACTTTTGCACAAACTTGGCATTATGCTCGAAGAAACGAACCTGCATCTGGAACATCTGGTCAAACTTGTTTTCCTCCTTGCCGACCGGAGTCAACTTGCCAACCAATTCCGCTCCTTCAATTTTATCCACATTAAATGTCGCTGAAATCGGACCTCCATCAGGAAGGTCGGTAGAGTACACATGCCACCCATCATCAATGGTTGCCGTGAATACGATCTCAGCCTCCGTACCGGAGATTTGTTTAAGTTCCGATTTAAAGTGAACCGGATCTTGCATTTGCGCCATCGCAGTCACAGCACAAACAAAGAAGAGCAATAAGCTCAGAAAAGTTGTTTTTCTCATCCTGTAGATCTATTTAATTGATTAAAACTTTATGTCGCAAAAGTACGTATTCTTAACGAAGAATGATACAAAAAATCTATAAATTACGGAGAGCACCGGCAAATTTAATGTTTTTTTGATAGGTTTACAGATGTAACCGGTTCTAATAACAGGGCTGTTTCGCCAAGCTTTTATCAAAAATGATTTACCAATCCTATCTCTTGACAATTGTAAAAAAATTGCCGAAATTGCTTCCTGTCATCAAACCGCCGGCAACCGTCTCTTTAAATGCCTACAAAATGCTTGCCATTTGCCTTTGGCAGATTGAGCCAAAGCATCCTTGAAAGACTCTTTTCAAATCATTGCACGATAAATCCAAGGCTGATGCTAAACGGAATGAATGAAGAACGATGACTGACTGTGCAGCAGAAACGAAAGGACATAAAAAAAGGGTCAACGCTTTGACCCAACCTTTACTTAACCTTAAATCTAATACTATGAAAAACACATTGCAAATGTAAGGGGAAAAACTCATCCGCACAAGCATTGCCCCCTGCAACTTTCATATTTAAACATTATTTAACTGACAGCTATTAAACCTTTCAGAACTTGCTTTATAAGATTTAGTTATATCCTATAATAAAAAGACAATTGGACGGCCTTGGCATAAACTGTACCTTTGCCGGCGTAAAAACAAAAAATACTAATTCATAAACTGACAACCACTATGTTTTCAGAAAAACGAGCCAGCACCCTGCACGGTGTATTGCTGATTGTACTTTTCTCCTGCTCGGCTTTCTATATCGCCGAAATCCCCTTCGTCCAACAATTGTCATTCAGTCCACTCATTGTGGGAATCATCCTAGGTATGCTTTATGCCAACAGCCTTCGGAACCAACTGCCCGAAACCTGGGTACCGGGTATCAAACTGTGTACCAAACAGATTCTACGCACAGGTATCGTGCTCTACGGTTTCCGACTGACCTTCCAACAAGTCATGGATATCGGATTGCCCGCAGTTGTCATCGATGCCATTGTCATTTTCATTACTCTTGCACTGGGAATGATTGTCGGACGCATCCTGAAGATGGATGAAAAAACCGCCCTGATGACTTCCACCGGTAGTGCCATTTGTGGCGCAGCAGCAGTTCTGGGTGCTGAACCGGTGGTCAAATGTGCGCCTTATAAAACAGCCATCGCCGTCTCCACGGTGGTCATCTTCGGCACCATCTCCATGTTCCTCTACCCTATTATGTATCGTACCGGCATCGTTGACCTTGATCCTCAGAGCATGGCCATCTATACCGGTTCGACCCTGCACGAAGTGGCGCATGTCGTAGGTGCCGGGAATGCCATGGATGCCACCGGTGCACTCCATCTTGCCGACCAGGCTACCATTACCAAAATGATCCGTGTGATGATGCTGGCTCCCGTGCTGCTCATTATGAGTTATATCATCGCCCGGGTACGGCATCACCGCCATACGGATGTCTCAAAGGACGGGAAAAGCAAAATTACCATTCCCTGGTTTGCCTTTGGATTTATCCTCGTCATCGGTCTCAACTCATTGCTTCAGGCATGCAGTTTCATCCCGACGGAGGCACTGCACAGCGGACTGAAAGCCATTACGACACTGGACAACTTCTTGCTCACCATGGCAATGACAGCACTGGGTGCCGAAACAAGCTTCGACAAGTTCAAACAGGCGGGAGCCAAACCGTTCATCCTGGCTTTCGTCATTTACATCTGGCTGTTGGGCGGTGGATACATCATGGCAAAGTATCTGGCACCAGCCTTAGCATAAACAAGTAAAGCACGCAGACCTCATACATGTAGCCTTCGTGCTTCACTGAAGTGGCGGACAGACGGACCTAAGTATAATACTTAGCCTACCTAAGTATTATACTTAGGGTATCAAAGTATTATACTTAGGTCCATCTAAGCCGTACTTGTATCCAAACGAACCGGCACCTGTCAGCGCAATAAAGCCGGCCTATTCATTCCGTTCATACCGACGGATAAAGACGACAAACACCAGAGTGCCGACCAAGGCGAATAAAGAGCCTATCAATGCAGAATAGCGGACGCCCCATCCGGCATCAATCGGTAATCCGCCGAAGAAGGCTCCCAATGCATTGCCCAGGTTAAAAGCCAGCTGGACCATGGCGCCGCCCATCAGTTCTCCACCCGGCGAATGACGCAAAAGCAACAGTTGCTGAGGAGATGAAAGCGCAAACAGACAACCGGTCGTAATGCACATCAGAGGTAAAGACAACCAGGCATACGAAGCCATCAAGAAGATGGACAGCAATGACAGGCAGGCAACCAACTGAGTGAACATGGAGACACGTGCCGGAGTAAACCGGTCGGAAAGGACGCCTCCCAGGTAATTGCCCACACACATGCTTCCGCCTGCCAGCAACATCAGAATCGGCATAACCCCTACTGGATACCCCGACACGTCGGTCATCAAGGGATTGATGTAACTATACCAACAGAAGATGCCCCCGTTTCCCAATACAGTTGCTGCAGCCAACAGCCAGGGTTGTGGCTTTTTCAGAAAGCGGAACTGACCTTTCATATTCGTCTTTGGCATGGCTGGCAAGACCGGTATCCACCGACAGATGAACCATACCGTGACCAATCCCCATACGGTGGCAAAAGCAAACACGACTCGCCACGACAGATAATGCCCGAGAAGGTTGCCCAAGGGCACTCCCATCAGATTGGCTACTGTCATGCCCATGACCATGGTGGCAACAGCCGACGTACTTTTACCTTTCTCTGCCAGATGATTGGCTATGATAACGCCGGTTCCGAAATAAGCCCCATGAGGCATTCCGGAAACAAAACGGGCGCAAAGCGTCAACCAATAGTTCGGTGAGAGCGTGGTCACCAGATTCCCCACAATGAATAAGGTCATCAAGGCATACAGAATGGTTTTCAGCGGCCAATTCCGGGTCACAATCACCAGCAAGGGTGCTCCGACACAGACTCCTAACGCATAGGCGGAAATCAGATGTCCGGTCTCAGGCAATGAGACACCGAAGTCTGCTGCCACATCGGGCAAGATACTCATCATGATGTATTCAGCAATGCCTAAGCCGAACGTCCCGAAAGACAGGGCATAAAGTCCTTTTTTCATAAACCGATAGTTTAGTTTGTAGTTCGCAAACGGACAGTAAAAAGAGGTTGCTCTTCCTTTGCAAGCAACCTCTCCGATATCCTGTTCAAATCATATCTTTTATTGAATACCTCTTTCACGCAGTTTCAACTGCCAGTTCCAGGCAGAGCGAAGCGTATCTTCGATGCTGGTTTCAGCTTTCCATCCCAACACCTTGTTTGCTTTCTCCGGATTTGCCCAAACCTGCTCGATATCGCCCGCACGGCGTCCTGTAATCTGATAGTTCAGCTTTACGCCAGTAGCTGTCTCGAAAGCATGAATCAACTCCAGCACGGACAATCCGCGTCCGGTACCGATATTGAAGACTTCAACCTTCTCGTCCTGCTTATCTTCCAGCATACGGGCAATGGCATGGACGTGTGCTTTCGCCAGGTCAACCACATTGATATAATCGCGGATGCAGGAACCGTCCGGAGTATGGTAATCATCTCCAAAGACGCTCAGCTTTTCGCGGATTCCGATGGCAGTCTGAGTCAGGAAAGGAATCAGGTTCATGGGCACCCCGTTCGGCAGCTCACCGATAAGTCCGCTGGGATGCGCACCAATCGGATTGAAGTAACGCAACAAGATGGCACGAATCGGAGAACCGGACTTCACCGTATCTTGAATAATCTCTTCATTGATTTGCTTGGTATTGCCGTATGGCGATTCCGCTTTCTTGATAGGAGCATCTTCGGTGACCGGCAACACGTCCGGCTGTCCGTAAACGGTACATGAAGAAGAGAAGACAATGCCTTTTACCGCATAGTTGGGCATCAGCTCCAGCAAATTGATGAGCGACACCAGGTTGTTCCGGTAATACAACAAAGGCTTCTGAACCGACTCCCCGACCGCCTTGCTGGCTGCAAAGTGAATGATGGCACAAATACCTTCATGCTTGCGGAATACCTCTTCCAGTGCAGCATAATCCAGGCAGTCCACCTGTTCAAATGCCGGTCGAACACCGGTAATCTGCTCTATATTGTCCACAACATCGGCACGCGAGTTGGACAAGTTGTCCACAATAATCACTTCATAACCGCTATTTTGAAGCTCTACGACCGTATGCGAACCAATATAACCGGTTCCTCCGGTCACCAAAATTTTTCCTTTCATACTAATTTCATATTTAGTTGTGTCACATTTCATGCTGTTCTTCTGCAAACAACCGCAAAGGATATACCCCTTTACGAATCATCTCATTCATACGTAACAAGGTCTGGCTCTTGTCATCCGGTGAGACCAGTGCCATCCATCGTGCGGCAGTCGGCAAGTGGCGGACCCGAGCCCCCTCATCAATCCACTCATTCACGAACTCCGGCAAGATGTAAGCCTGTTTCGTGTCCGTGCCATGCTGCCTGACAAACCGGTCGAAGCCCCGGTCCAACGCATCAAAGACACGTGGTGTAAATCCCCACATGTTCATGGACACACATGCCTGCTCATCCAGATTGACCCACACGTTTCCGGCATCCTTGTACATGGGATGTCCTCCGACCCGCTCCACACCGGCCAGTTCGTCCACATGCAACAGATATCCGTCATCGTCGAGCTGACAGATTCCCCGGTTGGCTCCTCCCGATTCCGGCAAGACATTTGCCAGTTTGTAACCGACAAAGAATGCGTCATAGGAGGCACTTTCCAACGGCTGCAGACCATGATAAAGCAGTTCGAAGCTCTCCCGTTGATAGAAGTTCACCGCATTGATTACAGCAAACGGACCGCCCTCCAGCAGGCTGCGTCCGCGTAACAACGCATGTGCCGAGCCCCACAATGCAGTCCGCTTCGGATTCCTCCAGGCCTCCGGGACATCGGTCACATCCTGGTAGACGTAGTCAACATCTACCACAGACTTGTATTTGGAAGAAATAGTTTCCTTAAAGGCTTTTTCAAAAGAGGGGTTTATTACAAAAATGATGCGTTTAAACCCTGCTTGAATGGCATCATAAACCGAATAATCAAGGATAGTTTCACCATGTGGCCCGATACCGTCAAGGTACTTCAGACCGCCATAACGGTTTCCCATCGTTGCAGCTAAAATCACAAGTGGTGCTATCATTCTTTTCCTGATTTTAATCTCTCGCAAAGGTAAACAAATCATTGTACAAAAAACGGTGCATCCGGATATATTTTCAAGACATCAGCCGCCCCAAAAGTAAAATCACAAAAGGAACAGACTGAAAAGGAACGAGTGGACAAGCATGCAGGGAATGTCCCCTCACCCGCTTGTCCACCCGTTCCCTTCTTATACAGAACAGATGCAACGTATCTGCCAATCAATCCAAACCAAACAAGGTCGAAAGTCCCTTATCCACCCCGGAGAATCCCATAAAGGCCATAGCCAGGAGGCCGGCTGTCACCAGTGCGATGGACATGCCCCGCATCCCTTTGGGAATATTGACCAAGGCCAGTTGCTCACGAATACCTGCAAACACGATAAGAGCCAAGGCAAAGCCAAGTGCCGTAGAGAAGGCATAAACAACTCCCGTCAGCAAGTCAAAATCCTTTTGAATCACCAAGATGGTAACACCCAGGATACAACAGTTGGTCGTAATCAAAGGCAGGAAAACGCCCAAAGCCTGATAGAGAGCCGGAGAAACCTTTTTCAGAATAATCTCTACCATCTGTACCAACGCGGCAATCACCAGGATGAAGGCTATCGTCTGCAAGTAAGCTATACCGAACGCATCCAGTAGAAACTTCTGGATGACATAAGTCACAATGGTAGCAATTGTCAGTACAAATGCTACGGCAGCTCCCATACCACAGGCCGTTTCTATCTTCTTTGACACCCCGAGGAAGGGACAAATTCCCAAGAATTGTGACAAAACAATGTTGTTCACAAATATGGCTGTAATAAATATCAATACGTATTCCATAAATCAACAGTTAGAGGTTATGCCTTCTTTAATCTATTCACAATGGCAATCAGGTAGCCAAGAGCGATGAAAGCTCCCGGTGCCAATACAAACACCAGCATCCCATAGTCCTCAGGCATTATGGTAATATTGAAAAGCTTGCCTGTACCCAGGAACTCACGGATTCCACCCAGGATGGTCAGGGCAATTGTAAAGCCAAGTCCCATGCCCAAGCCGTCGAAGAACGAAGCGACGGCACCATTCTTGGCAGCAAAAGCTTCGGCACGTCCCAGCAAGATGCAATTGACCACAATCAGAGGGATAAACAATCCCAAAGTTGCATAGAGGGCAGGAACGTATGCCTGCATCACCATCTGGAGCAAAGTCACAAACGAAGCGATGACCACGACAAAGGCCGGAATGCGAACCATATCCGGAATGAGATTCTTTATCAACGATATCACCACATTGGAGCAAATGAGCACAAACGCCGTAGCCAGTCCCATGCCCATTCCGTTAATGGCAGAGGAAGTCGTACCCAAGGTCGGACACATTCCCAGCAGCAGGACGAACGTCGGATTCTCCTTGACGATACCGTTCATCAATACTTTAAAATTATTCATAGCCTCTCCTTTCTTAATTTTGTTCTACATGCGAGGTGGCGCCTGTCGTTCCATTCAGACCGGCCGCCTCATTTCCATTCTGCTTGGCATAGGCAGCGTAGGCGGCATTGACTGCATTCAGGAATGCACGCGACGTAATGGTCGATGCCGTAATGGCATCAATCTCTCCTCCGTCTTTACTTACCGTCAGAGATTTATCACCGGGATTCTTTCCGGTAATGTCTCCCTTGCCTCCTTTCTTAAACCAGTCGGCAGCCTTGGAACCCAGTCCCGGAGTCTCGGCATGACTCAACAGGGAATAGTCGATAATCTTGCCGTCGGCGTCAAATCCTACCAGCACCGTCAAAGCTCCGCCAAAACCATTTGCCGATGATTCGACGGCCGCCCCGATGAACTTGTCTCCTTTCGTAGCCTTATATATTTTATAGGTCACACCAGCCACCTCAATAGTGTCAGGATTTGCCGCCGGTTCATTGTCAAAACCGGGAACGACCAACGCAATGGCGTCACTCAACGCTTTTGCATTCGCCTGTGCAATCGGCTCAGCCGTCAGCTTGTTCACATAGCCCAGCAACAAGCCTGCTACGACAGCGACTACGGTCAACACGATGACCATATTCTTAAATGAAGATTCCAGCTTTTTCATTTCTCCTTGACCTCCCCGAATCTTTTAGGTTTACAATAGTTATTAATCAGCGGAGTGAATGCATTCATAATCAGAATGGCAAAAGACATGCCTTCCGGATAAGCACCGAAGTTGCGGATAACCACAGTCAAGAAGCCGATAGCCACGCCGTAGATAATCATGCCCTTGTGCGTCATCGGAGAAGTGACATAATCCGTCGCCATGAAAATCGCTCCCAGCATCAGACCTCCGGTAAACAGATGTACGGCCGGAGAAGCATAGAGTGTAGGATTAGCCATATGCATCAAACCGGAAAAGACAAAGACCGTAGCCAGAATAGACACCGGAATATGCCAGGTGATAATCTTCTTCCAGAGCATATAAAGCAAACCGATGAGCAGCGCCAGCGCACTGACCTCACCCAACGAACCTCCGGTAGCTCCGATAAACAAGTCAAAAGAAGACGGAAGCTGCTCCAACGCCGAAGCATCCCCATGAACAGCCATCTTCATCAGCGCAAGCGGAGTCGCTCCGGTCTCAGCATCCAAATAAGAAGTGACCTGACCAATCTTAGGCCAGCTGGTCATCTGAACCGGGAATGAGATGAGCAGGAACACACGCCCCACCAAAGCCGGATTGAACGGGTTACATCCCAAACCACCAAATGTCATCTTGCCAATTCCAATAGCGACCAAAGCGCCAATGACAATAATCCAAACTGGAAGATTGGACGGGACATTGAATGCCAGCAGCACACCCGTTATGATTGCCGAACCATCCAGAATCGTCGTTTTCTCACGCTTGAGAATGAACTTGGTAATGGCCCATTCAAAGAACAAACAAGACACAACCGAAGTCAATGTGACCACAGCTGCCCCCACACCAAAATAAATCAGTGAGACGAGCAATGCCGGAATAAGGGCGATAAGCACGCCATACATATTCTTCTGAACACTGTCGCCGCTATGAACGTGCGGGGATAAAGACACTATCAATTTATTTGCCATACGTGTTATCTCCTTTACTTTTTAGCGTTACGTGCACGAATGATTCCACCGACCGTTCCTTTGCCCAGACGGATATAGTCCAGCATGGGGCGATGCGACGGACAGGTGAACTGACAGGAACCACATTCGATGCATGACATGATATCTTCTTTCTCTACGCGTTCCCACTCCTTGTGCATGGACAATGTTGCCAGGAGGAACGGTTCAAGTCCCATCGGGCAGGCACTCACACATTTCGCACAACGGATACAAGGCTGGGCTTCGCCGCGGGATGCCTCTTTCTCGTTCATCAACAAGACACCTGAGCTACCCTTACAGATGGGAACTTCCGTATTTACCAATGCCTTGCCCATCATCGGACCGCCGCCAATCACTTTGCCCGTATCTTCAGGCATGCCGCCGGCAGCTTCAATCAGCTGACTCATCGGCGTTCCCATACGGGTCAGGAAGTTCGACGGGTTCTTCAATGACTTGCCAGTCACCGTCACGACGCGTTCAAACAAAGGTTTGTTCTTCATCACGGCTTCATACACGGCATAAGCCGTTCCGACATTCTGAACGACAGCTCCCACGCTGATAGGAATTGCAGGTGGTGCAGGCACCTGGCGATTGATAATGGCATCAATCAGCTGTTTCTCTCCACCCTGCGGATATTTCACTTGCAGGGGAACGATTTCAATGCCCGGATATTCCTCAGCCTTTTCTGTCATGACACGGATCGCATCCGGCTTATTGTTTTCTATACCAATATATGCCTGGTCCACTTTCGCTGCCTTCATCAGCAAGGAGACTCCAACCAACACTTCGTCCGTCTTTTCCAGCATCAGACGATGGTCTGCCGTGAGATAAGGCTCACATTCCACTCCGTTGATGATGACGCATTCAGCTTTCGCTCCCGGAGGAGGACAAAGCTTCACATGGGTAGGGAAGCAGGCACCTCCCATACCAACGACACCGGCCTCCTTGATTTTTGCAACAATTTCCTCGGGAGACAATGAGCATTCACGCACCAGTTCGGCACTCCGATCGATGCTTTCCTCCCATTCATCTCCTTCCACATCTATATAAATAGCCGGCTTACGATAACCACTGGCATCCACTACCGTATCAATCTTGCTCACTTTGCCTGACACGGAAGAGAAGACAGGAGCAGACACGAAGCCTCCTGCTTCAGCTATTTTTGTACCGACTTTCACCAAGTCACCTCGCTTGACAACGGGAACCGCCGGGGCACCGATGTGTTGCGACAAAGGGAACACGGCCTGTTTGGGCAGTGCAAGTGCTTGAATGGCTTTGCCGGCGGACAATTTATTTTCTGCTGGATGAACTCCACCAATTCTAAATGTCTTCACGTTCGTATCTTTTAAAATCCATTATTCATTCACGTTCTCTTTGGCTTCAGCCTTTGCCGGTTGCACCGTCTGAGCCGGTTTCTCCTCAACTGAAGTTTCTACCTTTGGCTTACGGGGAGGAAAATTCACAGCCAGAATCGCTCCCTGCGGACATTCAGCCTCACACTTGCGGCACAGTTTACATTTGGCCGGGTCAATATAAGCCAGGTTGTTCTCCAGGGTGATTGCTTCAAACGGACAGACCTTCACACATTTTCCACAACCGATACAACCGACGGAACAAGCCTTACGGGTCTGTGCCCCCTTGTCCTTGTTGACACACGAAACATAAACACGGCGATTGTTCTTACCCTTAGGACGCAGTTCGATGATGCGACGAGGACATGCCTTCACACAAGCTCCACAAGCCGTGCAAGCATTCTCATCCACCTCCGGCAACCCGGTCTCCGGGTTCATGTGGATGGCATCAAACTGACACGCATCTACACAATCGCCACAGCCCAGACATCCGAATGTACAATCGGTCTCACCCCCATAAGTAGCATTTGCCACAGCACAAGAAGACACACCGTCATACCGTGTCGTACGCGGACGATGTTCACAACTACCATTACAACGGACAACTGCCACTTTGGGCTCTGCCGATGCAGCTTCCAGCCCCAGGATGGCAGCAACTCGTGCCATCACCGGCTGACCTCCCACCGGGCACAACTTACCTTCCAAAGAGCCGGCTTTCACACAAGCCTCTGCAAAGCCGGCACATCCGGGGTAACCGCACCCTCCACAATTGGCCTGAGGCAACACTTCTGCAACCTCACCAATCCGGGGATCTTCATACACTGCGAATTTCTTGGAAGCAACAAACAGTACAATAGCTGAAATCAGACCGATGGCTCCCAACGAAATCACAGCAACCAGAATTAAATCCATAATAAGTTAGTTAATTTATAATTAATCATTTATCTGTTGTCTCTATTTGGAAAGAGAAACGTCGTTTGATACGTCCACGCAATGCATAAAGCACGGCGTAATAAGGCAATAAGGTCAGCAAAGCTCCCAATGCAGAAACGGCTTCGTCGCCTCCAGTCAACCGATAGAGAACAAACAAAGCCGCAACCATCACCAAAAAAGGTACACCAAAAGCCAGGCCTACAGCACGCATTCCCATGGAAGTCGCACCATAGACCACTACCTCCTGACCCAAATGCAGCGAAGAGGTATCAGCATCATATATATCAATGAGTTTTTCCTTGCTCTCTGACGATGAGCAAAAGGACTTGGCAGAACACGATGAGCACGCCGAAGTCTGTACTATCCGTACCTTTACATGAGTGCCCACAATGTTTTCCACAGTACCTTGATGTTTGATTAAGTCGGTCATTTTGTAAAATCCACTTTACAATTTGACTGCAAAAATAATAGAAATATTTTAGGAGTCATCTGATAAGCCTACATTTTTTATCGTATCCGTTGAGTTTCTTTCACGTCTTCATCTCATGGCAATACAAGCCCGAACTTCAGAGACATGTATGTCAAACTGCCCTGCCGGCTTGTCAAAGTTGGGAAACATGCCTTGCACCACCATGATTCCTCTCTGGTTACAACCGCAGCACCCCTCGTTGCCTGAAAACAATGCGATTCACAAACTATCAAAACGTCCGCAGGAAACGTCAAAATCAGATTCTCATGTAAAAAATAATAGCAAAAGATAGGGATAAACCGTAAATTTCGATAATTTTGTCTTCCATGAATGCGCTTAATCATTAACAAACGTACTACTAATAGATTTACAGAAATGAAACAAGACGAAGAGAAGAAAACAGGCTTGCCTGAGAACGCGTTCAGGCCGCTAAAGAAAGGAGAGACCTACGAACCGGTGATGTCACCGAAAAAGAACTATCCGGAAGTAAACCTATGGTCCGTTTTATGGGGTATTGGCATGGCAATTCTATTTTCTGCCGCAGCAGCCTACCTCGGTCTGAAAGTCGGACAGGTATTTGAAGCTGCCATTCCGATTGCTATCCTCGCTGTCGGTATCTCCGGAGCAGCCAAACGCAAGAATGCACTGGGAGAAAATGTCATCATACAGTCTATCGGTGCTTGCTCGGGTGTCATTGTAGCAGGAGCTATCTTCACTCTTCCAGCCTTGTATATTCTGCAAGCCAAATACCCTGAAATGACCGTCAACTTCCTGCAAGTATTCATCAGTTCCTTACTTGGTGGCGTACTGGGTATTCTGTTCTTGATTCCTTTCCGTAAATATTTTGTAAAAGACATGCACGGTGAATATCCTTTCCCGGAAGCGACAGCAACCACACAAGTGCTGGTTTCCGGAGAAAAAGGAGGCAGTCAGGCAAAGCCATTGCTGCTTGCCGGACTCATTGGCGGTCTTTATGATTTCATTGTAGCCACATTCGGATGGTGGAACGAGAACTTCACGACCCGTGTGTGCGGTTGGGGTGAAATGCTGGCAGAAAAGGCCAAACTTGTGTTCAAGGTCAACACCGGTGCAGCCGTACTGGGTTTGGGATATATCGTTGGACTGAAATATGCAGCCATCATCTGTTTCGGCTCACTCAGCGTATGGCTGATTATCATCCCGGGCATTGCACTTATCTGGGGCGATCAGGTGCTGAACATGTGGGACCCTAACATCACCTTGACAGTAAGCCAGATGAGTCCAGAGCAGATATTCACATCTTATGGCAAAAGCATCGGTATCGGCGGTATTGCCATGGCGGGTATTATCGGTATTGTGAAATCATGGGGACTGATCAAAGGTGCCGTCGGACTTGCCGCTAAGGAGATGAAAGGCAAAGGTACTGCGAACGTAGAGGTAGAACGTACTCAGAAAGATTTGTCCATGAAAATCATCGCCATAGGTTCCATTCTGACACTGATTCTGGTAACCCTGTTCTTCTACTTTGATGTCATGCAAGGTAACCTCCTCCACACGATTGTAGGTATTCTTGTGGTGGCAGTCATTGCCTTCCTTTTCACAACTGTAGCAGCCAACGCCATTGCCATTGTCGGCACCAATCCTGTATCAGGAATGACACTGATGACATTGATTCTTGCTTCTGTCATCATGGTAGCTGTCGGACTGAAGGGCACAGGAGGCATGGTAGCAGCCCTGGTGATGGGTGGTGTGGTATGTACGGCTTTGTCCATGGCCGGCGGCTTCATCACCGACCTGAAGATTGGCTATTGGCTAGGTACCACTCCGAAGAAGCAGGAAAGTTGGAAGTTCCTCGGAACATTGGTTTCAGCAGCCACAGTAGGCGGCGTCATCATGATTCTGAACCAGACCTACGGGTTTACCAGCGGACAACTGGCTGCCCCGCAAGCCAATGCGATGGCTGCCGTCATTGAACCGTTGATGAGTGGTGTCGGTGCTCCGTGGCTACTCTATGCCATTGGCGCAATCATTGCCTTGGTGCTCACTTACTTCAAAGTACCGGCTTTGGCCTTTGCCCTGGGTATGTTTATTCCTTTGGAACTGAATATTCCTCTTGTTGTCGGTGGCGCCATCAACTGGTACGTTACGACTCGAAGCAAGGATGCAGTAGTCAATGCCGCACGAGGAGAGAAAGGCACTCTGTTGGCATCAGGATTCATTGCCGGTGGTGCATTGATGGGTGTAGTCAGTGCCGCCATGCGCTTTGGAGGAATCAACCTTGTACACGCAGAATGGCTCGCTAACCCGATGAGCGAGGTCGTATCTATTATAATGTACGCGATCCTTATTATATTCTTGGTAAAGGCCAGCATGAAACTGCAAAAATAAACGATTACTTTATTAACCAACCAACGCAGACTGATGCTTCTGTTCACCGGAAGCATCAGTCTGCATTCCTTTTAAACTAAAACCTACCGTCATGAAAAAAAGAGTTTTTCTGATGGGACTGCTTCTGTCCTTCCTCACCGGACTACAGGCACAAAAGCCCATCATCCTCCCTGTATGGGAACAAGGCGCCCCCGAATCGAACGGGTTGACTAACAGTAACGAGAAGGATGCCGGACGCACCCAACATACAAACGAAGCACAGCTATATGTCTATCCGGCAGCCCACCCGAACGGTATGACCATTGTATGCTGTCCGGGCGGAGGCTATGCTCATTTGGCCATGCAGCATGAAGGTACCGACATGGCAGCCTGGATGAATAGTCAAGGCATCACGCTGGCCGTATTACAGTACCGCATGCCTAACGGACACAAGAATGTACCTTCCTCCGATGCTTACCAAGCCATTCGCCTCCTGAAACAGCATGCAGAGGAGTGGCATATCGACTCAAACAAAATAGGCATCATGGGTGCTTCAGCCGGAGGTCACCTGGCAGCGACCGTTGCCAATCTGGCTCCGGCAGATGTTCGCCCGGCTTTCCAGATTCTCCTCTACCCCGTCATCACCATGGGCGAAGGAACACATCAAGGTTCACGAGAGAACCTGCTGGGCAAACAGGCTACAGAAACCGATGTTCATGACTTCTCCATGGAATTACGAGTGAACGAACAAACTCCGAAAGCGTTTATCGCATTGTCTAGCGACGACCGCGCCGTACCTCCCGGCAATAGCCTCAATTATGCGACATCTTTAGGTAAAGCGGGTATTCCATACAGCCTTCACGTTTATCCCATTGGAGGACATGGATGGGGCTTCCGTGACAGCTTTCCCTACAAACGTCAATGGACAGGTGAGTTGGAAAAGTGGCTTCGGGAGATAAATCAATAAAAACAAACCGTCTGTAGTTGATAATTAGAATAAAAGCACTATCTTTGCAGCCGCTAATACGGGTTATTAGCATCATTCAAATCAATTATTAAACAAAAAAACAGTTAGTAAGAATGGCAACTAAAATCAGATTGCAAAGAAGAGGACGCAAAGGCTATGCGTTCTACTCAATTGTTATTGCAGACGTAAGAGCACCACGTGATGGTAGATTTACTGAAAAAATTGGTACTTACAATCCGAACACCAATCCTGCCACAGTAGATTTGAATTTCGAGCGCGCTTTGTATTGGGTGAACTGTGGTGCACAACCCACAGACACCGTACGCAACATCTTGTCCAGAGAAGGTGTTTATTTGATGAAACACTTGCAAGGTGGTGTGAAGAAGGGCGCATTTGACGAGGCTCAGGCTCAAGCTAAATTTGAAGCTTGGAAAGCTGACAAACAAAATGGTCTGGCTGCTTTCAAGGCTAAACAAGAAGAAGAAAAGAAGGCTGCTGCCAAGGCCCGTCTGGATGCTGAGAAGAAGGTTAATGAAGAAATTGCCAAGAAAGTAGCTGAGAAGAAGGCTGCTGAAGCTGCTGCTAAGGCTGAAGCCGAGGCTGCTGCAAATGCAGAAGCTGCTGAGGCTCCTGCCGCAGAAGAGGCTCCCGCAGAGGCATAATTCTCTTCTTCAACAAATGGTATTAAATCAACAAGAGGGTGTGTCGCAACGAGCGACGCACCCTCTTTGTATATAAGAAGGAAGGTATGCTTTTAACGCCCCTTCGGGTATTTGCGTTTCACTGGATAAACACAAGTCTTCGACCTGCCAAACACAAAAGTTTGACAGGTCAAACCAATTAGTTTGATAGGGCTAAGTATTATACTTAGACCACCTAAGTATTATACTTAGCCTGCCAAAGTATAATACTTAGGCCTGTCAAACTACTATGTTTGTCAAGTCAAACTAATGTGTTTGATGAGTCAAGCTAATGTGTTTGGCAGATCAAACACTTGTGTTTCATCCGTCGGACAGTCTATTTGGACAGCTGCATGATACGGCTGATGTATTTTCCCAAAATATCAAATTCGATATTCACAACACTACCCACATGAATGGTGTGGAAGTTCGTATGCTCATAGGTATAGGGAATGATAGCAACCTGAAATGTATCCTCTGTAGGATTGCACACTGTCAGACTGACTCCATTAACGGTCACTGAGCCTTTATCTACCGTCAGGTATCCCCGCTTTGCCATCTCACGGTCAAACGCATATTTAAACATATAATACCAACTGCCATCAGCATCCTGCACATCCACACATTCGGCAGTCATGTCAACATGTCCCTGGACAATATGCCCGTCAAGACGGCCGTTCATCAACATACTACGTTCCACATTTACTTTATCGCCAACTTTCAGCATACCTATATTTGAACGTTCAATGGTCTCACGCATGGCTGTCACAGTATAAGTCCCGTCTTGAATCTTCACAACTGTCAGACATACTCCATTATGGGAGATGCTTTGGTCAATCTTCAGTTCATCCACAAACGAGCAACGGAGGGTGAGATGCAGGTTTTCCTGGTCCTTCTCGATGCGAACCACTTCTGCATATTCTTCTACAATTCCTGAGAACATAATTATTCCTTTCTTATTAAGGTTAATATTCAAATCCGGAGACAAAGGTACGTAATGTTCCTGACGCAAGGAAACACTGAAAGAGACTATGCGACAATTTTATCGGGAAAATGCAACGATTAAACGACAAAAATGAAGGATAAATCTATTTTAATTGCATCGCATCATATTCCCTGCTACCTTTGTATAGAGAAAATCTTAAAAGACAAACAGAATGAAACAAGGAATCGTATATGCAATCGCCGCCTTTGCCATCACTTCACCATGGGGCGTCTTTGCCCAAGAGGTAAAGACATGGACATTGAACGACTGCATCCGCTATGCTTTGGAACAGAACATCCAACTGCAACAGAACAGGCTCTCACTGGAAGAAAGCAAAGTGGATGTAAAGACTGCCAAGGCAGCACTCTTCCCCAGCTTATCGTTCAGCACCGGACACAACATGACAAACCGTCCTTATCAGGAGACCAGCAGCATGGTCAGCGGAACTGAAATTATCAGCAGTTCCAACAAGACTTCCTACACCGGCAGCTATGGTCTCAACGCCCAATGGACCGTATGGAATGGTGGACAGCGTCTGAACACCATCAAGCAACAGAAGCTGAACAAAGAGACCGCCGAGCTGACCGTCAACGAACAAGAGAACACCTTGCAGGAAGAAATCACCAAGCTCTATGTGCAAATACTCTATGCAGACGAATCTGTTCGAATCAATGAAGGGACACTGGAGCTGAGCAAGGCACAATACGAGCGTGGCAAGGAATTGCTGGCTGCCGGCGATATCTCCAAGAGCGAACTCGCCCAACTGGAATCCCAAGTAAGCAATGACAACTACCAACTTGTAACCGCACAGACTTCACTGGAGAACTACAAACTTCAACTGAAACAATTGCTGGAGCTGGACGGTGACAGGGAATTTACACTTGCCATCCCGGAACTGGACGAAACAAACGTGCTCTCCCCGCTCCCTGCCAAGGCTGACATCTACAACACCGCCTTGGCGCTCCGTCCGGAAATACAAAGCAGCCGTCTCAACATCCAGTCGGCAGATTTGAGCATCAGCATGGCGAAAGCAGGATACCTGCCCAACGTCAGCCTGACAGCCGGTATCGGCACCAATCACACCACAGGAAGCGACTTTACCTTCTCCGAACAGGTGAAACGCGGATGGAACAACTCCATTGGACTGTCCGTCAGCTTACCCATCTTCAGCAACCGGGAAACAAAAAGTGCTGTGGAGAAAGCCAAGATACAACGCGAAAGCCGGCAACTCGACCTGACCAATGCACAAAAGGAACTCTACCGCACCATCGAGACCATGTGGCTCGATGCCTCAAGTGCCCAACAACAGTTTGTAGCAGCTGATGCAAAGCTGAAGAGTAGCCAAAGCAGCTATGAACTGGTGAACGAACAATTCAAGCTCGGCATGAAGAACACGGTAGAACTACTCACCGAGAAGAACAACCTGATGAGCGCCCAACAAGAACGTGTACAGGCTAAGTATATGGCTATCCTGAACCGTGTATTGCTAGAGTTCTATGCAGGCAACCAAATTGAAATCTAAACAAAACAACCTCACAAGCGATATGAACAACAAACAAAAGCTCATTGCCGGAATCATTGCCGTGGCAGTCGTTGCCGGAGGCGGATACTGGCTCTTTGGAGGATCCAAAAAGAAAACCATGGTTACGTTCGCCACCACCCAGGTGAAAAAAGGCGACATCAGCAGTTCCATCACCGCTACGGGAAACATTGAACCTGTAACTGAAGTGGAAGTAGGTACGCAAGTATCAGGAATCATCGACAAAATCTATGTAGACTACAACTCTGTAGTAAAGGAAGGGCAAGTCATTGCCGAAATGGATAAAGTCACCTTGCAAAACGAACTGGAGTCCGCCAAAGGTTCTTACGACGGAGCCAAAGCTGAATTCGAATACCAGGAACGTAACTATAAACGTAACCTGCAACTCCATGAAAAAGGCCTTATCAGCGACAAAGAGTACGAAGAGAACCTCTACAACTACCAACGTGCCAAAAGCAGCTATGAGAGTAGCCGTGCTGCCTACAATAAAGCACAACGTAACTTGTCGTATGCCATCATTACTTCACCCATCAATGGCGTAGTGACCAGCCGTGACGTAGAAGAAGGTCAGACTGTGGCATCCGGCTTCGAAACTCCTACCCTCTTCACCATTGCTGCCGACTTGACCAAGATGCAGGTCGTCGCTGATGTCGACGAAGCTGACATAGGCGGAGTGCAGAATGGGCAACGCGTAAGCTTCACGGTGGATGCCTATCCCGAAGACACGTTTGAAGGACGAGTGGCACAAATCCGTTTGGGTAGCAGCAAAAGCAGTTCCAGCTCCAGTGCAGCCAGCACGAGCGAAACAGTGGTAACGTATGAAGTCGTCATCACCGCTGACAATCCGGATCTGAAACTGAAACCGCGCCTGACAGCCAATGTCACCATCTATACACTCGACAAGAAAGGGGTTCTCTGCGTGCCGAGCAAGGCCTTGCGCTTCACCCCTGAACCACCGATGCTGGGAGAGGAAGATGTTGTGAACGACTGCGAAGGGGAACATAAGGTATGGACCTACGAGAACCATGTCTTCCAGGCACATCCCGTAACCATCGGACTGAGTAACGGCATCAATACGGAAATTCTGGGAGGCATCAGCGAAGGGACTACCATCGTCAGTGAAGCTGAGACCGGTTCACTGATGGGTGGAGAAGCAGTATCCGGGGAACAAGGCGAGAGAAGCCCGTTCATGCCGGGACCGCCTGACAGAAATAAAAAGAAAAACGAGAAAAAGTAATTATGGGTAAAACTGTCATCAGCATAGAAAATATCAAACGGAACTTCCAAGTGGGAGACGAGACTGTTCACGCATTGCGCGGTGTCTCGTTCTCCATCGAAGAAGGAGAGTTTGTCACCATCATGGGAACGTCGGGGTCCGGAAAGTCTACGTTGCTGAACACACTGGGCTGCCTGGATACCCCCACCAGCGGTGAATATTACCTTGACGGCATCTCTGTCCGACAAATGAGCAAAGCCGAACGAGCAATTCTGCGCAACCGGAAAATCGGATTTGTCTTTCAGAACTACAACCTGCTCCCGAAAACCACTGCTGTGGAGAATGTAGAACTCCCCCTGATGTACAATCCGGCCGTAAGTGCAACAGAACGCCGCAAACGTGCCATCGAAGCCCTGCAGCGTGTAGGTCTGGGCGACCGACTGGAACATAAATCCAATCAGATGTCAGGAGGACAAATGCAACGTGTGGCAATCGCTCGGGCATTGGTCAACAATCCGGCAGTGATTTTGGCAGACGAGGCAACCGGAAACCTGGATACCCGCACCTCCTTCGAAATTCTGGTATTGTTTCAGGAATTGCATGCGGCAGGACGTACCATCATCTTCGTCACTCACAACCCTGAAATAGCCCAGTACAGCAGTCGGAATATCCGTCTGCGAGACGGACACATCATTGAAGACGTGGTGAATGCCAATGTCCTCTCAGCTAAACAGGCGTTGGCAGCATTGCCCCGGAATGATGAAGACTGACAAACTCATAAACAACAAAACATAGTATGAATGTTAGCAACTTATTTAAGATAGCCCTGCGAGCCTTGGCCAACAACAAGCTCCGAGCCTTCCTGACCATGCTTGGCATCATCATCGGCGTGGCATCCGTCATCACAATGATTGCCATCGGTCAAGGTTCAAAGAAGAGCATCCAGGCACAAATCTCCGAAATGGGCTCAAACATGATTATGATTCATCCGGGAGGTGAGATGCGTGGCGGTGTCCGTCGCGACGCTTCGGAAATGCAGACGTTAAAGCTGGAGAACTATGAGACTCTGCGCAATGAGTGCACCTATCTCTCCGCCATCAGCCCGAACGTGTCAGCTTCCGGACAACTCATTCATGGTTCAGAGAACTACCCCTCCTCCGTCAACGGTGCCAGCATCGACTACCTGAAGATACGCCAGCTCACCGTAGAGCAGGGAGAGATGTTCACAGAAAATGACATACGCACCTCAGCCAAAGTGTGCATCATTGGAAAAACCATTGTCGACAATCTGTTCCCTGACGGAAGCGATCCTGTGGGACAAGTCATACGTTTCAACCAGGTTCCCTTCCGGGTGGTCGGAGTCTTGAAGTCAAAAGGCTACAACTCGATGGGTATGGATCAGGATGATATCGTCATCGCTCCCTATACCACTGTGATGAAGCGATTGCTTGCCGTCACCTACCTGCAAGGCATCTATGCTTCAGCACTGACAGAGGACATGACCGAGTATGCCACCGATGAAATCGGAAAGATTTTACGTCGGGAACACAAACTGCGCGATACGGATGAAGATGACTTTACCATCCGAACTCAGCAGGAACTCAGCCAGATGCTCAACACGACCACTGACTTGATGACAACCCTGCTGGCTTGCATCGCCGGAATCTCACTTATCGTAGGTGGTATCGGCATCATGAACATCATGTACGTCTCGGTAACCGAACGTACCCGGGAAATCGGCTTGCGCATGTCAGTCGGAGCACGGGGAGTTGACATTCTGAGCCAATTCCTTATCGAAGCCATCCTGATCAGCATTACAGGCGGACTCATCGGCGTCATCATCGGATGTGGTGCCAGCTGGGTTGTCAAGTTCGTGGCACATTGGCCCGTCTTCATCCAGCCCTGGAGCGTCCTGCTGAGCTTTGCAGTCTGCACCATAACGGGCATTTTCTTCGGATGGTATCCTGCACAGAAGGCTGCCAATCTGGACCCGATCGAGGCTTTACGGTACGAATAAAACTCCCGGATCAAGAAAGCACAGTATCTCCAGTCCGGTACTTCTCCCAAAGTACCGGACTGGTTAAACGGAAAGCGTAACAATACACTATGAAACACGATTCTACTCCCAAAACAGCCCACTTGGCTATCTACATACATATCATCGCATGGGTGTTGCTTTTCACCTTTCCGCTACTGATGGAAGACCATTCGGAGGGTATACGGTGGAATGAATATTTCCGTCGCCTCTCCATCCCAGTCTCATTCTTCATCATCTTCTATGCAAATTATTGGCTGCTGGTACCCAAGTTCCTTCTGAAAAAAGAACGGTCACGCTACCTGCTCTACAATGTTTTGCTCATTGCTGTGTTACTGGTATTCTTCCATCTGTTCTATTTCCCTTATCTTCAGGATTGTTTCTTTGGGAAAGATACAAAGGTTGAGCCATTTGTCAGCTTTCACCATCCACCTCGTTGGGCTTTTCTCATCAAAGACTGTGTCATGTACATCTTCATGGCAGGACTGGGCACGGTCATCCGCCTGAGCATGCAGTGGCAAAAAGCGGAAACGGCACGGCAAGAGGCAGAGCAAAGCCGCATGGAAGCCGAGCTCAACAACTTGCGTAACCAGCTGAATCCTCACTTCCTGCTCAACACACTGAACAACATCTATGCCCTCATTGCATTCGATACAGACAAGGCACAGCAAGCCGTTCAGGATTTGTCTAAACTTTTGAGACATGTACTCTATGAAAACCGGGGAACCTTTGTACCTTTGTGTAAAGAAATAGACTTTATACACAACTACATCGAGCTGATGCGTATCCGTCTGGTGAAAGGAGTCAGTCTGGTCATTAACATCGAAGTGGCGAAAGACAGCCAGACACCCATAGCCCCGCTCATCTTCATCTCACTCATCGAAAATGCCTTCAAGCATGGAATCAGTCCGACTGAACCGAGTTTCATCAGCATCACCATCAGTGAACGGGAAGGACAAGTGGTCTGTGAGATTGCCAACAGCAACCATCCGAAAAACCGTTCGGACAAAAGCGGAAGTGGCATCGGGCTCGAACAGGTGAAAAAACGTCTGGAGTTGCTTTATCCGGGACGCTATGAATGGCGGAAGGGTGTCAACGCGGACGGAAGTGTCTATACCTCTCTGCTGGCCATTAATACATATCCCAATAAAACCATGTAAACTATGAATCTCTCGTGTGCAATTGTCGATGATGAACCGTTGGCTCTGGACCTGCTGGAAACCTATGTCAACAAAACTCCGTTTCTGCAACTCCGGGGTAAATATTCCAGTGCAGTGGTTGCAATGAAAGGACTGCAAGAGAATCCGGTAGACCTGCTGTTTCTGGACATACAGATGCCCGAACTGAACGGACTGGAGTTCTCACAAATGGTAGTGCCCGAAACACGCATCATCTTCACAACGGCATTCAGCCAGTATGCGCTGGACAGCTACCGGGTCAATGCGTTGGATTACTTGCTGAAGCCTATCAGCTACAAAGAGTTTCTCGAAGCGTCCAACAAGGCATTGGCATGGTTTGAGATGAAAGAGGCGTCGCAGCATGCCGCAAACGGACATGGAGAAGGCACGGATAACGGCGATGTATTCATTTACGTGAAGAGTGACTACAAGCTCATACAGATTCGTCTGGACGACATTCTCTACATCGAAGGACTGAAAGACTACGTAAAGATTTACCTGGAGCATGAACCTCGTCCTATCTTATCCCTCATGAGCCTGAAATCGGTAGAAGAGCATCTTCCCTCTTCCCGTTTCTTACGTGTACATCGTTCCTACATCGTGCAGAAAAGTAAAATCCGCCTCATTGACCGCGGACGAATCGTATTTGGAAAGGAATACATCCCCATCTCGGACAGCTACAAACAAGAACTGCAAAGCTACCTGAACAACAAGACAATCCAATAACGCACCATACACTCTCTCTATATTTAAGAAGGAAGGGGCTCGTGTCATACAGCGGTATGACCAACGAGCCCCATTTCATGATGATTACATGTCCGGGGACAAGCACGACAACTCATATTGACATTCCGGACCAATTGCCCTATCTTTGCAACCTGAACCAACCGAAGAATCCGATGAAAACCGTATTATTGGTCGTAGGAAAGACTGTCGAAAAGCATTACATTGCTGCCATTAACGACTATGTAGAACGTACCAAACACTATATATCGTTTGACATGGAAGTAATTCCGGAACTGAAAAACACCAAGAAGCTTTCCATGGAACAACAAAAAGAAAAAGAAGGCGAACTCATCCTGAAAGCCCTCCAGCCGGGTGATGTCATCGTATTACTCGATGAGGGTGGAAAGGAATTCCGCTCCGTAGAGTTCGCATCATGGATGGAACGGAAGCTGAATACGGTCAACAGACGGCTGGTATTCATTATCGGTGGTCCTTACGGCTTTTCATCCGATGTTTATCAGGCAGCTCATGAGAAAGTTTCCCTCTCGAAGATGACCTTCTCCCATCAGATGGTACGCCTGGTCTTTGTCGAACAGCTTTATCGCGCCATGAATATTCTCAACGGAGGTCCTTATCATCACGAGTAACCGGACAGACATAAAACAAGGGCACTCCTTGTGACTATTCACAAATCATGCCCTCGCTTTACAAATTCTGTTTCATGCCTTATGCCTTGAGCGGGATACGCTGGAGGACAGCCAACAGATGGCGCCAGAACTTATCTACCGTCGGGATGAGCATCCGCTCATCAGGTGAGTGTACCCCTCTCAAAGTCGGACCGAACGAAACCATATCCAGAGACGGATATTTCTCCAGGAACAGGCCGCATTCCAATCCGGCATGGATTGCCTTCACCTTTGGCTCTACACCAAACAGTTCCTTATAGGTATCTACGGCAATCTGGAGAATTTCGGACTGTGTATTCGGTTTCCAACCCGGATATCCCTCACCGACATCTACACGCGCACCAGCCAGTTCAAACACGGACTGAATGCTGTCTGCCACATTTTTGCGAGCTGACAGAATGGAACTGCGCTGACTACTCGTCACAATGACTTTATGATCACGCACCTTGATGGAAGCCAGATTCGAAGATGTTTCTACCAGTCCCGGAATATCCTGACTCATGGCAAAGACTCCATTGAACACTCCTTGCACAGCTGCCAGGAACCTTGTCACTACCTGGCGCTCGATAGCCTCAGCATGATAAGTCTCCGAATCCAACTTGAATTTCATGTTTTTCTCCGTAGCGGCATATTCCTCCTCTACTTCGGCTGCAAAAATATTCCAATCTACCCGGATATCTTCCTTATGCTCCATCGGTATGGCGCAAAGGGCATGGGCTTCACGTGGAATGGCATTGTGGAGGTTGCCACCGTCAATATCCAGCAAATAGAAATCATACTTACGGTTAGTCTGATAAAGGAAGCGACCCAGCAGCTTGTTGGCATTCGCACGCATCTTATTGATGTCATCTCCGGAATGTCCACCGGTCAGCCCCTCAACAGCCAGCCGGAAGCAAAAGAAATCAGCGGGAACAGTTACGGGTTGATAATCAAACTCAACCAATGTACGTACGCCACCGGCACAACCAATAAACAGTTCACCTTCGTCTTCTGAGTCAAGATTCAGCAGGATGTCACCGTCCATGAAACCTTTCTCCAATGCAAAAGCGCCAGTCAATCCAGTCTCTTCATCTACGGTAAACAGGCATTCAATCGGTCCATGCTTCACATCATCGGCTGCCAGGATAGCCAGTTCCGTAGCTACTCCAATGCCGTTGTCTGCTCCCAAAGTAGTCCCCTTGGCACGCAACCATTCTCCATCCACGTAAGTTTCGATAGGATCCTTTTCAAAATCATGCCGTGTCTCCTTATTCTTCTCACACACCATATCAATGTGCGATTGGAGAATCACCGTTTTACGGTTCTCAAACCCCGGAGTAGCCGGTTTCTTTATCAACACATTACCAGCCTTATCGACTTTTGTTTCCAACCCATGCTTTTCCCCGAAATCCTTCAGGAAAGCAATCATCTTCTCTTCTTTCTTTGACGGACGAGGTATCTTACAAACCTCTGCAAAGTAATGGAATACACATTCCGGTTGTAGTTTCGTTTGATGTTCCATCGTTAAAGTCTCCTTATTTATCGTGTATAATTAGTCTATCTCCGCTAATTTTGGTTAAATCAAAATATCCTTTCCGAGCCCTCTCTCATTTTTTAAGTAAAAAGAGCTGTGAGAGTGAGCGCAAAACTATATCTTTGCAGCACAAATTTAGAAGAAATGCTTGAAACAATCCTCATATCCGTGTTAATAGTTGCTATTTGCATCGCGTTGCTGGCTTTGCAAATCATCGTGAAAAAGAACGGGAAATTTCCCAATACACACGTCAGTGGCAATCCGGCAATGAGAAAAAGAGGTGTACACTGTGTGCAATCTCAGGACCGTGAAGCCAGACTCAACCGCCCCGGCATACGCGAAAGCCTGCACACGTCGGCATCCAGCAATGAATAATCGTTTTATAAACTGTATAGAAACAGATAAGTATGAAAAAAAGAAACTTTATCGTGAGTGGGCTTTCAGCTTTGGCCATCATGGTTGCTTTTACACAATGTGATGGGAACAAAGCTGCCAACACGACAAGCGACAACTCGACTCCCGCGGGAAGCGTATCTGACTTAAAAATAGCCTATGTTGAAATCGACAGCTTGCTGAACAACTACAATCTTTGTAAGGACCTGAATGAGGCTATGATAAAGAAGCAGGAGAATGTAGAGGTAACCCTGAAAGAGAAAATGAAGAGCCTTGACAACGAAATGCGCGATTTTGAACGTAAATATCAAAATCATGTATTCACTCCGGAAAGAGCACAACAGGAGCAGAACCGTCTGATTAAGAAACGTCAGGACCTCGAAGCACTCCATCAGCGTCTGATGGGAGAGCTCCAACAGGAAAGCGACAAGAACAATATCCAATTGCGCGATTCCATCAATGCTTATCTGAAAGAATACAACAAGACCAAAGGATATAATCTGATTATCAATAATGCCGGCTTCAATAACCTGCTGTATGCAGATCCAGCCCTGAATATCACACAGGAAGTCATTGACGGATTGAACAAGCGTTATACTCCGGCAAAAGCAGAGTAATCACATCCAAATTCTTACTGTGTGACGCTGTTCAAAATTTTGTGTAAATGGAAACAGGATTCAGCTGTAAGTTTTTTCTTATATCTGGATTCTGTTTTCAAACATAAGCATAAATTGATTCATAATCAATTCACAGTTTGATATAGGCATTGTCCAATTCTTTTTAAAATATCGAACTTTTCTTTTGTAATTGACGGAAAAAAGAAGGCGCATCACTTATTACGACACACCTTCCTCATCATTGCAACTCGTGCGCCCTATCGCAACAGGTAGCGCACGGCATAGCTGTCGATACTCTCAAGTATCTCCTTGTGGTTGTGGTTCGTGTTCGTCTCCAACAGCGACGTCCGTTGAAGCTCTCTCCACTCAGTCCGTCAAGAGCCTTATAGAACCGATGGCTGAGGTCGAAGGCTGCATCGTGCCCGCCCTCTGTCCAGTCGGTCACCAGGTGGATGGTGACGACGCCTCTGCCGCGTTGGCTGCCGCCCTGGAACGGAGCCCACTCTATCTTCCCGAACTCTAATTGTACTTTTGAGCTATCAGAGACAGCCATCAACAAGCGTTTCGCCCTGTTCAACTGTTGTGATTTGCTTCTAAATTACTACCTTTGAGCTATCAGAGACAGCAGCTGCTGAAGCTCGTCAGCACGGTGAGCAGTTGTGATTTGCTTCTAAATTACTACCTTTGAGCCATCAGAGACAGCGGAATTCATAATCCCACATGGAGGACTTAGTTGTGATTTGCTTCTAAATTACTACCTTTGAGCCATCAGAGACAGCCTGGGCAAAAACAACCCACTTTGTTCTAATGTTGTGATTTGCTTCTAAATTACTACCTTTGAGCCATCAGAGACAGCTATGGAAGCCGTAATCCGCACTTACGACCTGTTGTGATTTGCTTCTAAATTACTACCTTTGAGCCATCAGAGACAGCAAAACAACGCCACAAGCCCCGACCGCACCCGTTGTGATTTGCTTCTAAATTACTACCTTTGAGCCATCAGAGACAGCGCAGAGACAGACGTTTGACCAATGGAAGATGTTGTGATTTGCTTCTAAATTACTACCTTTGAGCCATCAGAGACAGCGCAATGAGAGTAGACAGACACAAACGGGAGGTTGTGATTTGCTTCTAAATTACTACCTTTGAGCCATCAGAGACAGCTCTCCAGCGTGTCGAGCAGGACGGGGAACAGTTGTGATTTGCTTCTAAATTACTACCTTTGAGCCATCAGAGACAGCATTTCGGTGTAAAGACTATCAATATCCTGCGTTGTGATTTGCTTCTAAATTACTACCTTTGAGCCATCAGAGACAGCTGAAGCTGATTCTTTTATCCACGAGGGATTGTTGTGATTTGCTTCTAAATTACTACCTTTGAGCCATCAGAGACAGCAAGGTCAGCGGTCGTTGAAGGTCACCGCATGTTGTGATTTGCTTCTAAATTACTACCTTTGAGCCATCAGAGACAGCTGTAGTCCTCCTTCTTGACGGCGGTCAGCTGTTGTGATTTGCTTCTAAATTACTACCTTTGAGCCATCAGAGACAGCATGACAAATGATTTTTCTCTTTTCGGTCTGGGTTGTGATTTGCTTCTAAATTACTACCTTTGAGCCATCAGAGACAGCAATATTTTCTGTGTTTTATTCCCGTTTTACGTTGTGATTTGCTTCTAAATTACTACCTTTGAGCCATCAGAGACAGCAGAGGAGTTACCTTTAATGTAGTCAACGTTGTTGTGATTTGCTTCTAAATTACTACCTTTGAGCCATCAGAGACAGCACACCGAGAGCTTTTTCAGCAGGAAGAAACGTTGTGATTTGCTTCTAAATTACTACCTTTGAGCCATCAGAGACAGCTTCAATGGTGTCGCACACCCAGTCGAACGCGTTGTGATTTGCTTCTAAATTACTACCTTTGAGCCATCAGAGACAGCATATTCAAAAATTACTATGCGAATAAACAGTTGTGATTTGCTTCTAAATTACTACCTTTGAGCCATCAGAGACAGCGTGTCAGTGTATGACATCTCGTATTGATTTGTTGTGATTTGCTTCTAAATTACTACCTTTGAGCCATCAGAGACAGCTCTTTTGCGAACGAGTAAGAGCAGCGACCGGTTGTGATTTGCTTCTAAATTACTACCTTTGAGCCATCAGAGACAGCCATGCTTGATAATTACACCGTTGACAAGGAGTTGTGATTTGCTTCTAAATTACTACCTTTGAGCCATCAGAGACAGCGAGATGTGCAGGATATACAATGAAAACGAAGTTGTGATTTGCTTCTAAATTACTACCTTTGAGCCATCAGAGACAGCTTGCATCCGACTATGGTCTCTCACAGATAGGTTGTGATTTGCTTCTAAATTACTACCTTTGAGCCATCAGAGACAGCAGGTTATATGTTATTCTCTGAATATAAACAAGTTAAAGGCTCTATTAGGAAAATAAAAAAAGGCTGTTTCAAAACAATAAATCCCACTCTGAAGTGGGATTTATTGTTTCTAGAAGAGTTCTAATTGCTGCTCTGCCGGTTTGACATCTTGTATCTTCTTTCCATAAAAGATCTCAATATCACCAAATTGCTTATCTGTGATGCACATTATACCTACTTTGCCATAATCTGGCAAGAAAGATTTAACACGCTTTATGTGAACTTGGGCATTCTCCTGACTGGCACAATGACGCACATAAATTGAAAATTGAAACATCGTAAACCCGTCACGTTGCAGATTCTTTCTAAAGTCCACATACGCTTTCTTATCCTTCTTTGTCTCTGTCGGAAGGTCAAACAAAACCAATACCCACATGATTCGATATTCGTTAAAACGTTCTGCAATATTCATAATTCAGGATATGATATACGTCGTGATTCTCCAGAAAAGCATTTATATAAGGATGCAGTGGTTTGTCCAACAGCTATCATCAAAGGACTCCGCTTGCCAGATATTTGCACATCTAGCGTAGGGATAGACAGCAACTCCGCTTTTTGACTTTTCGTGAGTTCTACTTTGCTCATATCATATCGTCCAGACATTTGAAAGACCAACCTATCAACATATGGACGATAAGGTTCCATAATATCATCAGCCAAACAATATGCATTGTAACGATTATGATGATGGATACCTAGAGTAGGCAGCAGGCCACTTGCCACCAATGCACGTGCAACAACCGCACGCAATATGGCATATCCATAATTGAGCCATTGGTTGGGGGATACCCCTTCACGATCCCGGGTAAAGCCTGGAATATGTCTGAAAAGCGCTTTCCAATAGAATGCAGCAGCTCGTGCTTCCAAATTATCCGGATCACCGCTTCGTACATCTCCGCCCCATTTGTGCATACACTTTACTTCTTCTGTTGTACATTCTTGCAATACAGCAGTTTGATTCGCAATTTTTGCCTGAATCGTTTGCTGCCACAATTGCTTTTTTAAAGGTAAAGAGGCTTCAAGTTGTTTCCGAAAACGCTCATTCTGGGTAGTATTGCCATAAAGTGGTAAAAGCAAACCCACTGGCATACTTTTAGCATTGCATGTAATGACGGCACAATTATTCTCCAACAAGGCTTCCAGTAGTCCTTGCGTCAGAGTGATTCGCAGATTATCCAACACTAGGACACCGATATCTTCAATAGGCTTGGTAATTTCTGCCTGCTGTTTCAATCGGTCTGGGTAATTTTCCGCCTGCTCTACCTCCGGAAGTTTAATAACAAGTTGAGCATTGCGTAAAGATAAATAGGCTGGAGAACTAAAATAAAGGGTACGCTTTATCATAAGGCTATATTTTAGAAGGTAGATATTTCGATAATCTGCCCTAGCCGATCAATTTTTAGCGGTAGGCATATTTCTTTAATCATTTCACCGGTAAGAGCACGTCCAATTTTGTTCATAGAAGAGTACTCATACCTGTCTACAATAGGTGCCGCTGTATTCGCAGGAATAAAGAAGCAGTCTTTTCCCGTACAACTCACCATCTTATAAATACGAGACTTATCTATCGGCATAGCTATCTCACGCCGCTTCAGTTCCCTTTCCGTCGGAAGATAAACCAGGTCATTGGGAGAAAGCACGTACTTGGGAGCATTTCCTTCTTCATCTTCCGGAACTGGAGGCAGTCCTTGTTTCAACCGTTCAACAGCGACATTAAGTGGAATACTGCTGAAAGTCCGTGACGTCTGTCTATTGCCATTCCCATCTACTTGAGATATTTCATAAATAGCAAAGAACAAGTTAGTACCTTTAGCCGCTTCGACAAACTTAGTCGCCTTATTTCCCCTTTGTCCGACTGCAAACTTAGTAGCTTCTTCATAAACTCTGACCTTATAGATCGGTTGATGCGAACGTCCACCATTCAGGTGTCGAATATTCCGATTCATGGTATCAATCCCTTCAGGGGAAAAAGCCTGGTCGGCATCGTTACCATAAGCCTCCAAGTGACGCAACAGAATTTTCTGAATTGCCGTATCAGCAATCTTATTCTCTATCTTATCCTTATTGAAGGATGTATCAAGTTCCGTCCGAACAGCAAAATAACGTTTGTTTTTCTGCTTCGTAAAATAATATGCCTTTATTTTTGACAAGTTTACATCCGACCATTCCTCCTTGTGTTCCTCAAAATAGCCTTTTATCCGTTTGGCATTATAACCCAGGCTAAGCAATTCACTTAACTTCTTTCTCAAATCTCTTTCCACAATATCAGGAATACGCTCCAATGCCTTGTTTAGAGAAAGGGTCTCAATCCGACGCAAGTTAATTTCCCCATAAAATGTTTCTTTATGGAGAGGTTTACGTATAGCCCAATTATCACCTTTTGTCTGAAGGACTCTTCGTTTTTTACCATCCTCAAACCGCAAGTAATAGTTCTTCGTTTTATTGATGATTCGCAGAGTTCTTTGAAAGCTGACAATCATATCTTCCAAAGCTTTACAGGTATCTTGCGTGAAAGTCTTCCAAGGCTTGTCTATCAATTTTCTATTTGCCGTACATAACAACCTTTGCAAATCCATCCGACTGGTCTTGGCATCATGCCGGGCAGATTCATTATTAAGATAATTGACTATATTTCGTGTGGCACACGCTATCACGATGGCATCCATGGCGTGATGCCGGTGATCGATCCGTTTCTTGCTGAAGCCCCGTTGAAACTCCAACGGCATGGAGGGGATAGGATGACGGTACGTATTCAAGGTAATATATGTATGCGAGCTATCCATTTCATCCAAACGTTTGAAACGTGGCAAGATGATGTCATTCCATACATCATGGATTCCCCAATCTTTCTTCAGACGATCGGTGATACCTCCTGTACACACAATCACATTCTTGGAAATAGCTTCTTTCTCACCCTCTTCACGAACCAAGTTAGATAATATGGATTTCATGAGCTTGCTGATGTAACGACTGTCATTTAGCTGACGTGAAATAAATGAGTCGGGGACATCATCCATCAGCAGCTTTTTCATCTTGCTCCTATTATGAGCATAGTGCTCCTTGACGAAGTTCTCATAGGCCTCTACAGAAAAGATAGAAGCCGTACCTCCCATATTCAAGGTAATGGAAGCTCCATGATATGACTTGATAAATTCATACCCCAACATGGCGCCTTTCTTCTTATTCACTTCCGACTCACAAATGACTTTATTGCTAAAGGAGTCATCGAAATAGCGTTGCTTTGGGATAATATGCTCTATTTCATAAGCGGAAGTAAACAGTTTGCTCAACGGAATTGTACGTCCCGTATAGGGTGAACGGTATTTCTGTTCCAACCAGCACTTGTAGCGTAAGACTTCCGCAGAAGTCGGCGGATTGAGTCCATTGAACTTCTTCAATATGGCACTGATGTCATCCGGGCATTCATTGGCACCCAGTACAGCCTCTTCGTAGATGCGTAGCTGGTCCTGCTGATAGGGCGAATAGGGACGTACATTCTCTATGTCATACCTCGATCTGGCAAATTCCAGCAATAATGCTTTGATGCGTAAGTTCGTCTGTTCGTTTTTCCACGCCTGTTCGGTCATCTGCCGACGTTTGTCTGCCGGAAGCTTCATATTACGTCCCAACTCGATATGTATTTCATCGATATGGTCTACCTGTTTCCAAATATCCCTCACGGTACGTAGAGTTTCCAAGACCACACGTTCCACAATGGGATTGTGTAACGAATGCTGCTTGAATTGTGCCAAATAGGAATCGATGTCAGACGGAGAAGTCCATCTTTCTATATCCCTCCCTTCTGAATGACGGTCATAAACCACATAGCAAGCCAACCAGCCAGGGAGCCCACGATATTGTGACACCTCAGTCAAACTCTCTAATTTTTCATAAGTGCGCTTATCAATCGAATCATCATACTCCCCATTAATGAATTTCTCCATACGCTGACGGGTAGAAGGAATAAAGGAAGCTTCCTGCCAATGATGGCCCATGCGCATCAATGGCAACAGCTTCTTAAGTGCTTTTGCCGAATAGCTTCCATAATCCTTTTTAAAAGGCGGAAATTTGCTGAAGACAGTTACAAACCTTTCATTCAATCCATGCTTGACAGCAAATTTACCCAAAGCGCTCTTTAATTCTCCCTTGTCGGATATAGAGTACAGGATATGCCATAGAGCTTCTTCCCGTTCACGAGTGAGGAAGGACGAGTCTGTTTGAGCCTCTCTCAGATATTTCAAGAGACTTGCACGTGTCTCATTGCAAGGATATCCCTTTGTGTCGTCATCCATATAGTTCCACCGGTAAGCCTTGATTTGTTTTTTATTAGCCTTGCCTCCCAGTAGAAATGCGACCAACTCCGGCTGTTTCACACTCTCTTTGTCATTCAGCCAATCGAACAATGCAGTCTTGTCCTCCTCCGTCTGCAACAGTTCATCGGTAACTTCCCAGTCAATCATCAAATTTCCATTGATACGTGCTTCTCTACAATAGATACGCAGGTTCTGGATGAACTGCCACAACCGGTATTCCTGATAGAGAGGATGAGAGACTGCGATACATTTTACAGGAACCGATATACGCTCTCCTGTTTCCTTATCCGTATAGAAGTGTTCTTCATAAGGACAGTCACTGATCTGTGACTTCTTGCTTTTAAGGGGACGTTGATAAAAGAGTATATCATCCAAAAATAAATAAGTAAAATCACGATTCACCAATGTATTCCGGAATGCCACGTTGGAGGGATAAAGCTCCTGCAAACATGCATAATACAATTCACGGTCCCGCAACTCGGGATGGAACTGAATCTGCCTATCCAAGATACGTCTCAGTTCATCTTTATAATATTTACGTTCGACCGTGCCTATAAGCTTTCCTCTGATCTTCTGTGATGGATCTTTTAATAAAGCATGATAGATATATTGCCCTATGGTTTCTTGCGAACGGTCGATATCCCTCTCCGTCTTTTTCTTTATCAAGGTCCAGTCATCATCTTTAGGCATACGGAAGGAACGTTTCACTTCGCCCGCCTTGTCTGTTTTAGGAGTACCATCCGGATTGAGCGTTGTCGTAACAATAAATTCCTTTACTTGCCCCACCCAGTCGGGATAAATACGGGCTGCATACCGATATACCCATCCGTTTTCAAGCGTTATGTCATAGTAGACATTTTTCCCTTTCCGTTCGCCTGTATCATCCACACGAACCACTTTTCCGGCATAATATTCTTCCAGCTTGTTCGTGGTTACTTCGTCCTCTTCATCCCGTGCCTGATAGTATCCTCGTTTTTGGTTAAAACTTAGCAGAATCCAAGCCAATTCCTCCTTGCTTATTTTACGGGACAAAGCTTTACAGCGTAGGTAATAGAGTGTCCAGTCATAGGGCACCTTCTTTCCGTCGGCGACCCATTGGGGAGCTGATTGACGGAAGTCTTCGCACATTTCATGAAATGCGTCCTGAAAAAGGAAATGATATTTCCCATCCGATTCATCTTTCACCCAAGGCAACTTGCATTCCCTGTTGTCTGCAAACTCACCATATCGCGTCAATGAGTTGGCATAGTGTTGTGGCAGGAATCCCAACAGCATCAATACCCGATGCAAACGTTCGCGACGTAACAGCTGCCGTTCCCGACGACGACGCATGCTTCTGAAACTTGTACGCTCTGCTGTCCCGGACCTGGCATTACCTTTGTCAAAATCAGTCAGTGTCGCGGCATCCATCGGAATAATCCGGCTTCCGGCAGCCAGGATATCTTGCAATGTGGTATGCCCGTCAGCATCTTGATGGGCTCTGATAACTGCCCAACCAATACTATTTGTCCCTAAATCAAGACCTAGGATATGTTTCATCTCCATACTTTTTTATATTTTGTCCAAATATAGTGTATTTATCAGGTTTTCTTGCATGAACCACTATATATTGCATGGACTTCTCGAAGATTCTCTTTTGTCAAAGCGATGAGATTAGTAAACACCAAATAAAAAAGGGCATATGAAGGATTGAAAACAACCTCTTCACATGCCCTCTACACTTTTTAGGGACTTTTACTGAGTGTCCTTAGTAATCTGACGGAGAGCCTTGCATAATTGGTCCGGACAGGATGTTGTGCGATGCCCGCATTTTATTCCTTCCAAACGAGCCAATACATCTTCGACTCTCATGCCTCGTATCAAACTGCATATACCTTTCAGATTACCATTGCACCCACCCCAGAAACAGACATCCTTAATACAGCCGTCTTCCACCGAAAGGTCAATGTGGGTGCTACAAGTTCCTTGTGTCTTATACAGGATCTTCATGAAAGGAATGGGATACTGACTTATTCTTCCTCCGCCGGTTTCATGTTGGTGTACACAGTCTGCACATCGTCGAACTCTTCCAGGCGTTCGATCATCTTATCGATTGTCTCACGTTGCTCGGGAGTTACGTCTTTCAAGTCATTGGGAATATAGGTAAAGTCACCACCGACATCCTCAAATCCGCATTCTTCCAAGTGCTTTTGAATGGCTGCATAGCTCTTTGGGTCACCATAAATCGTGATGGTACCTTCTTCCGGGTCCTCATCAAATTCGTCCTCCACGTTGTAATCAATCAGGTCGAGTATCAACTCTTCCATATCAATACCCTCCTTCTTCTTGAACGTAAAGACACATTTATGGTCAAACAAGAAAGCCAATGATCCCGTAGTGCCCAGATTACCGCCAAACTTATTGAATACGGAACGTACGTCGGCAACAGTACGAGTCGTGTTGTCAGTCAGTGTATCGACAAAGATGGCAACTCCGTGAGGACCATATCCTTCATAAGTCATTCCTTTATAGTCGCTCTGGTCTTTGCCCATTGCATTCTTGATGGCACGCTCGATATTGTCCTTCGGCATGTTTTCACGCTTGCAGGTAGCAATGACTGAACGCAGGGTAGGATTGTTCTCCGGTTCAGGACCTCCAGCTTTCACTGCAATAGCAATTTGTTTACCGAGTCTTGTAAATGTCTTGGCCATGTGACCCCATCTTTTCAGCTTTGTAGCTTTTCTATATTCAAACGCTCTTCCCATTGGATTAATGTTTTTAGAATCTATAGATTAGTTTTATTGATTATCTTTTCCAGGTTATCTCAGCTTGGCTCCCAACTTGTTTTCCAAGTTAGTAATCAGTTTCTGCATGATCTTATCAATCTGCTTGTCGTTGAGTGTCGCATTCTCATCTTGCAGCAGGAAGCTGACTGCATAGCTCTTCTTTCCCGCTTCGAGGTTCTTCCCCTCATAAACATCAAACAACTCTACGGCTTTCAGCAACTTGCGCTCACTTTCATAGGCAATCTTTTCAATTTCCACGAACTGTACGTTCTTGTCAATGAGCAATGCCAGGTCACGCTTTACAGCAGGGAACTTACTGATTTCCGTATAGCCGACTTTCACATTCTTTACGGCCTTCATCAGCTCATTCCAATTGATATCGGCATAATAGACTTCATTATCCAAATCAAATGCCTTCTGCAGTTTCCGGGTAAGGATACCATACGTAGCAATCAACTTACCTCCTCTGGTATGGATGCTGATAGCTGCCGAGTAAATGTCATTGGACAGATTACCGAAGACCAGTCCTCCCAGGTTCAACCCTAAACGGGTGAAGATATTTAATACGTATGCCTTCAGTTCATAAACGGAACTGTTCTCCTCCGGATGAGCCCAAGAGTTAGTCACACGCTTACCGGTTATCCAAAGACCCAGATGACAGCTTTCACTATAAGGTGCCAATGCCTTTTCTGCATTCTTCTTCTCACCATCGAACTGATAGCAATTGCCAAACTCAAAGAATTTCAAGTCCGCATTCTTACGGTTGGCATTGTGCTGGATACTTTCCAGTCCTCCAAACAGCAAAGTCTGGCGCATGCAGTTCAAGTCACTGCTGAGCGGATTCATCAACATGACCAGATGCTGTGAGGGATAACTTTCCAAATGATCGTAATAGGCAGACTTTGTCAATGAGTTATTCAGAATCTCGTTAAAACCGCAGCCGACAAGCTGTTCAGACACCAGATTCTGCAGCTTTTGGGATTTATCCACTTCTCCTTTTGTCGTCAGACTGGACTTTAAGGTCAAGGGAATCTCTACATTATTATATCCGTAAATGCGGAGAATATCTTCCACGACGTCACACGGACGCTGTACATCCACACGATAAGGCGGTATCTTCAAGGTAATGCCTTCCGGTGTCTCTGCCACGATTTTCATCTCCAAGGCAGTAACGATTCGTTTGATATCTTCTACGGGAATCGTCTTGCCGACCAGGTCATGTACATAGCGGTAGTCCAATTCGACGGTGAAGTCTTCTATCGGTTGAGGATACAAATCCTTAATGTCCATAGAGATGGTTCCACCCGCCAGCTCCTGGATAAGCATCGCAGCCTGTTTCAGGCAGTAAATAACACCATTCGGATCAATGCCACGCTCAAAGCGGAAGGAAGAGTCCGTATTCAGACCATGACGACGCGCTGTCTTACGTACGGTTGTCGGATTGAAATAAGCACTCTCCAGGAATACGTTTTTGGTAGCTTCGGTTGAGCCGGAATCCAGTCCTCCGAATACGCCAGCCATACACATCGGCTCTTCCGCGTTGCATATCATCAAATCATGAGCATCAAGTTTACGCTCAACCTCATCCAGAGTTACAAACGGAGTACCTTGGGGCATGGTCTTCACAATCACCTTACCTCCTTTGATCTTATCAGCATCAAAGCAGTGGAGCGGTTGACCATAAGCATGCAGGATATAGTTGGTCACGTCGACCACATTATTGATGGGACGCAAACCAATCAGACGGAGTTTATCCTGAAGCCAGGCCGGACTTTCCTTTACCGTTACGCCTTTTACTGTCACACCTGCATAACGGGGACACGCCGTAGAATCTGTCACTTCGATGTCGATGGGTAATTCCTGGTTGTCTACATGGAATCCTTCTACGGAAGGACGGGTCAATGAAGTCTCTTTCCCCGCTTGAACCAGATAGGCGTATAAGTCGCGTGCCACGCCATAATGAGAACAAGCATCAGCACGGTTCGGAGTGATATCTACCTCGATAACGTAGTCACTCTTTATATTGAAATAGTCCTTTGCAGGTGTTCCCGGTATGGCACTGTCGGGGAGAACCATAATGCCTTCATGGCTGGTACCCAGACCAATTTCATCCTCCGCACAAATCATGCCAAGGGATTCCACACCGCGAAGTTTGGATTTCTTAATTGTGAAACATTCATCGCCATCATACAGCTTGGTGCCCAATGTTGCCACCACGACTTTTTGTCCGGCTGCAACGTTCGCAGCGCCACATACAATCTGTACGGGTTCACCGTTGCCCAGATTGACTGTCGTAATATGCATGTGGTCTGAATTGGGATGGGGCTCGCAGGTGAGTACTTCACCAATAACGATACCTTCAAGTCCACCTTTGATGGATTGTACTTCTTCCACAGCTCCGACTTCCAGTCCGATAGAAGTCAATGCCTCCGCCACTTCACCGGGAGTCAAGTCGAAACCGACATACTCTTTTAGCCAGTTATAAGAGATATTCATATCTTCAGTTTTTATACATTCGTCAAAAGATTTGCAAATTTACAAAGATTTCGTTTGCAAGGAACTATGATATTGAAAAAAGTTTGTACGGACGGGCTCTCGCTCCTATTCCCGGCAGAGACCACCGACAAGTACAGATACAAGCCTCCCCAAACAATACGCACGGAAACCGGATGACCGGATTCTTTACACACGACCGTTCTACAGACGTCATGCATACGCACCTATTGCTTGGGGAAGGTTGCTGCTACAGTTTTATCTTATGTGGTTTACAAAGCTGCCTTTTCTCCGTTAACCATTACATTATCCATAATGATACCTTCGCAATCCTGGAAGATATTGGGTTCCTTGCCATCTTTGATTTGAATGTCACGCAACACAATATCAGTGATGGGCGCCTCCTCCAGTCCGACGAACTTGATGGGAGTCTGAACACCGTTAACCGTCACACCGGAGATGTGAATGTTACGGAAGACGGGAGTACGGTCGCTCACGGGTTCCTGGGGCATCTTGCTATATTTCAAGTTGAAGACCAGGGCTTCCTTCTTGATATCCTTCATCACGATGTTGCTCACGCGGATGTCCTCGACCACACCACCACGTCCGCGGGTGGACTTCAGACGAATGCCACGGTCCGTTCCCTCAAAGACGCAGTTGCTGATAGTGACCCGACGTACGCCGCCACTCATCTCGCTGCCAATGACAACACCTCCGTGCCCGCTCAGCATCGTGCAGTTGGTGATGGTGATGTTTTCGCAGGCAGCACCCAGTTTACGTGCCTGAAGGTCACGACCGCTCTTAATCGTGATGCAGTCATCGCCGACGGAGATGTGACAGTTGCTGATATGCACGTTACGGCACGACTCAGGATTGATTCCATCCGTATTGGGGGAAGGGACATTGTGAATGGTTACTCCATCCACCGTCACATTGTCGCAAAACTCCGGATTAACGGTCCAAAAAGGCGAATTGATGATTTTCACCCCTTCGATGCGTACGTTCTTGCAACGGATCGGCTGGATGAAAGGCGGACGGAAGAAACGGCGGTCCAGCGTTCCATGCCAGTCTTCGTTTGTCTTGGCGGCAATCTGCGCCACATCATTTGCCTTCTCAAACATGGGCTGATATTTGTTGACGTCACGCTTGCCATTATCCCGCAAGTCAACCAGGACCTTGAAGAATTCGTCCCACCAGGCCTTGCCTTGTCCGTCAAGAGTTCCTTCTCCTTTGATGGTGATATTTTCGGCATCGACGGCATAGATAAGCGGACTGAAACTCTTCATCATCACTCCCTCGTGACGCACCTCCACAAAGGGCAGGTAGTCATCAAAATTCGTCGAAAAGAGCAAGGTCGCTCCAGCTTCCAGCTCCAACGTAATGTTGCTCTTCAGGTGAATCGGACCCGTCAGATACCGTCCGGCAGGAAAGAACAGCGTACCGCCTCCCTGCTTCTCCAGGCGTTCGATGGTACGGTTGATAAGTCGGGTGTTGATAGTCTTGCCATCCGTCTTGGCACCTGCCTGCTTCATGTCGACACGTTCGGCCCACGCCAAGGTCGACACCGCAAGCAACAGAATCACGGACAAAAAGTGTTTAAACATAGTTTGTATAAAATATAGGATTAAACAAAGTTCTGGTTGCAAAAGTAACGAGAACAGGCTGAACATTCAACTAAATGTCCGAGATTCTTTCAAAATCTCTACCAAAAGAATTATCTTTGCGCCGTCAACAACAAACAAGATCATTCATTATGTCATCGAATCTCAGATTTAAAGTTGTCGAGACGGCTTTCCACAAAAAACCGCTCGAAGTGGAACTGCCCAAAGAACGCCCCTCGGAATACTTTGCCAAATACGTCTTCAACAAGGAGAAGATGTTCAAGTATCTGCCCAGCAACGTTTACAACGCACTGATGGACGTCATCGAGAACGGCGCCAACCTCGACAGGAACATAGCCGATGCTGTGGCTGAAGGCATGAAACGTTGGGCCATGGAGTTGGGAGTGACCCACTACACACACTGGTTCCACCCGTTGACCGAAGGCACCGCCGAGAAGCACGACGCCTTTGTGGAACACGACGGCAAAGGCGGATTGGTGGAAGAATTCTCCGGCAAGCTGCTGGTACAACAGGAAACTGACGCTTCTTCATTCCCCAACGGAGGTATCCGCAACACATTCGAGGCGCGGGGCTATTCCGCATGGGACCCCTCCTCACCTGCTTTCGTCGTCGAAGACACTCTCTGCATCCCGACCATCTTCATCGCCTATACCGGCGAATCCCTTGACTATAAGACTCCCTTGCTGAAGGCTCTGCGTGCCGTCGACCAGGCAGCAACCGATGTCTGTCATTACTTCTACCCGGAAGTGAAACGTGTCCATACCAACCTCGGCTGGGAACAGGAATACTTCCTCGTAGATGAAGGACTGTATGCGGCACGCCCCGATTTGCTGCTGACCGGACGGACCCTGATGGGACACGAGTCGGCCAAGAACCAACAGCTGGAAGACCATTATTTCGGCGCCATACCGACCCGGGTGGCAGCCTTCATGAAGGAACTCGAAATCGAAGCCTGGAAACTGGGCATTCCCTGCAAGACACGCCACAACGAGGTCGCTCCCAACCAGTTTGAGTTGGCACCCATCTACGAGGAGTGCGACCTTGCCGTCGACCACAACATGCTCGTCATGGCACTCATGCGCAACATTGCACGCAAACATGGCTTCCGGGTACTGCTCCACGAGAAGCCGTTCAAAGGCATCAATGGCTCCGGCAAGCACAACAACTGGTCGCTCAGCACCAACACCGGACGTCTGCTCATGGCTCCCGGCAAGACCCCGACCGACAACCTCTGCTTCATCTCTTTCATTGTCAACACACTGAAGGCCGTATACCGCCACAACGGACTGCTGAAGGCAAGCATCATGTCTGCCACCAACGCACATCGTCTGGGTGGCAACGAAGCTCCCCCCGCCATCATCTCATCCTTCCTGGGCAGTCAGCTGACCCGTATGCTGGACCACCTGGAAGAGTCGGAAGACGAACAGCTCGACTTCAGCGACAAGCAGGGAAAGAGCCTTGGCATCCCACAGATTCCCGAAATCATGATTGACAATACGGACCGTAACCGGACGTCGCCTTTCGCCTTTACCGGCAACCGCTTTGAATTCCGTGCCATCGGCTCCGAAGCCAACTGCGCCTCGGCAATGATAGCCCTCAATGCTGCCATGGCTGAGCAGCTCAAAGAGTTCAAAGCCGACGTGGATGCCCTCATCGAGAAAGGGGAACCCAAAGTACACGCCATCTTGAAGGTGGTGCGTCAGTATATCAAGGAGTCCAAACCGATTCGTTTTGACGGCAACGGATACAGTGAAGAATGGCAGGAGGAAGCCAAGCGACGCGGACTCGACTGCGAGACTTCATGCCCCGTCATCTTTGACAACTACCTCTCGGAATCAAGCGTCAAGATGTTCGAATCGACCGGAGTCATGACCCGCAAGGAACTGGCGGCACGAAACGAGGCAAAATGGGAAATGTACACCAAGAAGATTCAGATTGAAGCACGGGTCCTCGGTGACCTCGTGATGAATCACATCATCCCGACTGCCACCAAATACCAGAGCGAACTCATCGACAACGTATACAAGATGCAACAGATTTTCAGCAAGGCTGAAGCGGAAGGGATGTCTGCCCGCAACGTGGAACTCATCCGTGACATAGCCAAGCACACCAGCATCCTCAAGGAGCAAGTGGACAAGCTCGTTGATGCACGCAAGGTGGCCAACCGCATCGAACATGAACGTGAGAAAGCCATCGCCTACCACGACAATGTGGCTCCCATGTTGGAAACCATCCGTTATCACGTGGACAAACTGGAGCTGATGGTTGACAACGAACTGTGGACATTGCCGAAGTACCGCGAACTGCTCTTCATCCGATAATCGGAATCCTCCACATCAGAATAAACGCGAACGCTACGGACTCATTTCCTCTGCCACGAGGCAGTGAATGGGCATCCATAGCGTTCGCGTTTATTGCATTTGTCCCAACCGAGCATCAAACCCGGGAGTAGGCAACGTCAAACGTAGGGATAAGCATGAACTAAGCCGGGCTTATACAGACCAAAGTATTATACTTAGGTAGGCTAAGTATTATACTTAGGGTGCCTAAGTATAATACTTTGGTCCGTACATACGGCGGCTATTCGTCGTCTACCCCTGCTCCCGTATCGCTGAAAGCAGGCGAAGGTCAGCATCAGAGTGGAGTATCACGATGCTCCGGCTTCTCCAACAGCTTCACATCGGCTTCTCCTTCCACCTCTTTCACCTCGGACGCCTCCGCTTCAGAGTGCTCTTCCGCTGACGGCCCTTCCTCGATAATCTCGACAGCCTCTATCGTCACTGCACGGAACTTGTAGGCGTTCAGCATGCTGGACAAGGCATAGATGATTGAGCTTATTCCCAGAATGATAAACGGAAGTTCCGCTGCACGAAAAGGATTCACCAGCACCAGGATTCCGCCGACAATCACCAGGACGGGTACCACATAGAAGCCCACAGCCACCGGTGCGCGTTTCCTGATAGCGGACAGGTTGACCAGCATCCCCAAGCCCGCCAACACGAGTACCGCTCCGAGCACATACATCAGGATTCCGACAAAGAAAGCGGGAGTAATCAACAGCCACAAACCGAACAGCAAACTGCCCAGTCCCATGAATGGGAACATACGTCCGTCAGCACGCCGCATCAGAAAGGCAGACAGTGAAACGGCCCCGGGAATGAAAAACAAGACACCGACAGCCATCACGAAATAGACACTCGCAGCCGACGGATACACCACCAATAACACACCGATGATGAGCGAGAAGATGCCTCTCACCCACGCATTGTTCAATTTGTTTGTCATACGTTATAAGTCTCTGGTTATTTATACACAATCCAGCTTCCGCAGACTCACACCGGAACGGGCAAGCGGACGTGGACGGGATGCCGGCCTGACAGGGTGAGCGTATGCGAAGCGTAAACAGTTAACAAAAATAGGGCTTTTTATTGAACTTGCACTCATAAATATCGTACTTTTGCCGACGACTCATCAACTTGTCAACCCCACATCATTATGACCACACTCTATCTTGTACGACACGGAGAGACGGAAGAGAACGCCTCACAAATCCTCCAAGGGCATTTGCCCGGACACCTGTCCGAACGCGGACGGGAACAGTTGCACGCACTGCACGACGAACTACTCTCCATTCCTTTCGACGCCGTCCTCTGCAGCGACCTGCAACGTTGCGTCGACTCTGCAGCCATCCTGCTGGAGGGGCGGGACATCCCCCTGACGTATACCCCACTCCTGCGTGAACGCGACTGGGGCAGTCTGACCGGCGCATCCATTCCGGTACTGAAGACGTCCCCTTTTCCTGCTGATGTGGAAACAGTAGAAGCCATGCTTCAACGGGCGCAACGTTTCCTCCGGCTAATGCATGAACAGCACGATGGACAGACCGTCCTGGTCGTGAGTCACGGCCTGTTCTGTCGGGCCTTGCGAGCAGCCCATTCCGGACGTCCCATGGCAGAAATCGACCGGATGCAGAACGCCACATTCCGCGTCATACAGGTATGAAACAAGAAATTCCCAAAAGAAAAAAAGTGCAGAAAACATTTGGTCGTATCGCAAAAAGGTATACCTTTGCACCCAACGAACGAACAAAACATTCAAAGTAAGATGAAATTTAAGACTAATACATATTGGTGGTGGCGCCGCTTACAACTCCAACAGTCGTAAGGGAGCGAGCCTCGTATGCATTAAATTCCAACATACACATTTTATAAATTTGCTAAGCGGGCTGTCGTAGTGACTTACGACAGTCCGCTGTCTTTTTATACGTATCCATCAACAAACACCATAACCAATGAGAACTTACCAAATCAATTCCGAAGGCTACTACGGGGAGTTTGGCGGAGCCTACATCCCCGAGATACTTCACCGCTGTGTCGAAGAACTGCGCGCCAACTACCGACGCGTGCTCGACAGCGACGATTTCAAGACTGAGTTCGACTCCCTCCTGCGCGACTACGTAGGCCGTCCCTCTCCCTTATATCTTGCCCGCCGGCTGTCTGAACGTTACGGCTGCACCCTCTATCTCAAGCGGGAAGACCTCAACCACACCGGAGCACACAAAATCAATAATGCCATCGGGCAAATCCTCCTTGCACGCCGCATGGGCAAACACCGTATCATCGCCGAGACAGGTGCCGGCCAGCACGGGGTTGCCACGGCTACCGTGTGTGCCCTGATGAACATGGAGTGCATCATCTACATGGGCAAGACCGATGTCGACCGTCAGCATGTCAATGTAGAACGGATGAAGATGCTGGGAGCGGAAGTGCGTCCCGTAACTGCCGGAAACATGACGCTCAAGGATGCCACCAACGAAGCCATACGCGACTGGTGCCGTCATCCGGCTGACACGTACTATGTCATCGGCTCTACGGTCGGTCCCCATCCCTATCCCGACATGGTGGCACGGCTGCAATCGGTCATCAGCCGGGAAATCAAAGCGCAGCTGTTGGAGCACGAAGGACGGGATTATCCCGACTACCTCATGGCGTGCGTAGGTGGCGGAAGCAATGCAGCCGGAACCATCTTCCACTACCTCGATGACGACCGGGTTCATATTGTGCTTGCTGAAGCCGGAGGAAAGGGCACGGACACCGGACTCTCCGCAGCGACCATCCGTCTCGGACGCCCCGGCATCATTCATGGTGCACGGACCCTGGTCATGCAGGACGAAGACGGACAAATCACAGAGCCCTATTCCATCTCTGCCGGACTGGATTATCCGGGCGTCGGTCCTCTCCATGCCAACCTGGCGGCCACCCGGCGCGCACAGGTCCTCGCCGTCACTGATGACGAAGCCCTGCGGGCTGCCTACGAGCTGACAAGGCTGGAAGGCATCATCCCTGCACTGGAATCGGCACACGCACTGGGAGCCCTCTCCAAGGTACATTTCCGTCCTTCCGACATCGTCGTACTGACGGTCTCAGGGCGTGGAGACAAAGACATTGAAACCTATCTGAACAACCTTTCAACTACTCTGCAAGCATGAAAACCTACCACTTTCAAACCGAGCACAAAGTCCTTTTGGGAGACTTGCACACACCTACGGGCACCTACCTGAAGGTACGCGACCTCTTCCCGCAGAGCATCCTGCTCGAAAGCTCCGACTACCACGGGACTGACAACAACCGTTCTTTCATCGGACTGGACCCCATTGCACATATCAGTATCAACCACAATACGGCGACCGCTGTCTACCCTGACGGCACCAGCGACCGGAAACCTCTCACACCGGACTTTACCATGGCGGATGCCTTCAACGGTTTCCTTGCCCATTTCCACATCGAAGGAGAGTATGCGCACTATTGCGGACTTTACGGATACACGGCCTTCAACGCCATCCGTTACCTCGAACCCGTCCAAGTCCCGGACAGCTGCGATCCCAAGAACGATGCTCCCGACGCCATCTACATCCTCTACCGTTACCTCATTGTTTTCCACGGACATGAGAGCGAGATGGTCCTGGTCGGACTGAAGGGAGAGGGTGAAACCGGACACATCGGGGATGTCGAACGGGCAGTCAACAACCGCAACTATGCGACGTATGGATTCCGTACGGCAGGACCCGTCAGCAGTCCTCTCACGGACGACGAACACCGTGCCAACATCCGTCGGGGCATCGCACATTGTCTCAAGGGAGACGTCTTTCAGATAGTGCTCTCCCGACGTTTCGTCCAACGCTACGAAGGCGACGACTTTGCCGTTTACCGTGCCCTGCGCAGCATCAATCCCTCCCCTTACCTGTTCTATTTCGACTTTGGAGGGTACCGCCTGTTCGGTTCCTCACCCGAAACACACTGCAAGGTCTGTGACGGCTATGCCACCATTGACCCGATAGCCGGAACGACCCGACGCACCGGAGACCCGGTCACCGACCGACGCCTCGCCGATGCACTCCTCGCCGATCCGAAAGAGAACGCCGAGCACACCATGCTCGTCGACCTTGCCCGCAATGACCTTGCCCGCAACTGTGAAGCGGTCGACGTAGAGACTTATAAGGAAGTCCAGTTCTACAGCCATGTCATCCATCTTGTCAGCCGTGTCAGCGGAAAGCTCCGTCCCGGTGCAGACCCGATACGCACCTTCCTGGACACCTTCCCCGCCGGTACACTCAGCGGTGCGCCCAAGGTCAGAGCCATGCAGCTCATCAGTGAAATCGAACCGCACAACCGGGGCGCTTATGGAGGATGCGTCGGGTTCATCGGTTTCAACGGATACATCAACCAGGCCATCATTATCCGTACGTTCGTCAGCCGGAACAGCGAACTGTGGTTTCAAGCCGGAGGAGGCATCGTTGCCAAAAGCGATGTCGAAGCCGAACTGCAGGAAGTAAACAACAAGCTGGGGGCCCTCCGACGTGCCATCGAACTGGCAGAAAGGCTCTGAAAAACGGATTATCAAACTCATACAAAAGCAATCACTACAATGAACACCCACATCTGTCTCATCGATAACTACGACTCATTCACTTATAACCTGCACCAACTTGCCACGGCTCTGGGTGCACGGGTTACTGTCATCCGCAATGACCAGTTCCAACCCGAAGAACTGTCAGACTTCGACAAGCTCCTCCTCTCCCCCGGTCCCGGTGTACCTGCCGAAGCCGGACGTCTCCTGGACACCATCCGCCTGTGGGCAGGACGCAAGCCAATTCTCGGCGTATGCCTTGGCGAACAAGCCATAGGCGAGGTATTCGGCGCCCGTCTGCGTAACCTGGAGGAAGTCTTTCACGGCGTACAAAGTCCCGTCCGTATCGTACACCCCGACGACTACCTCTTCAGAGGACTTCCCCAGGAGATTCATGTCGGCCGCTACCACTCATGGGTCGTGGACTCCGACGGACTGCCCGACTGCCTCGAGGTGACAGCGGTCAGCCGGGAAGGCTACATCATGGCCCTGCGCCACAAGGATTATGACGTGCGCGGCATCCAGTTCCATCCCGAATCCGTCCTTACCCCCGACGGACAACGCATCATTGCCAACTGGTTGTCTGCCGAAACCTCAACCAATGTACAACCCCTAAACGAGAATCAACAATGAAAGAAATACTCCAACGACTCTTCCGTCACGAAGAGCTTACCCGCAGCGAAGCCTGCCAGGTAATGAAAGACATTACCCGTGGCGACTGTCCCGATGTACAGATTGCCGCCCTCCTCACCGCCTTCAGCATGCGCAGTGTCGTTGTCGACGAATTGCTGGGCTTCCGCGATGCCCTGCTCGAACAGTGTATCCCTGTAGACTTGTCCGCCTACCACCCACTGGACATTGTCGGGACAGGAGGAGACGGCAAGAACACCTTCAACATCTCCACCTGTGCCTGTTTTGTCGTCGCCGGCGCGGGCTATCGTGTTGCCAAGCATGGCAACTACGGGGCAACATCCGTCAGCGGCGCCAGCAACGTCATGGAATGCCACGGCATAAAGTTCACGAATGACAATGCCCGTCTGCGCCGCTCCATCGAAGAATGCAACATGGCTTATCTGCACGCCCCTCTTTTCCACCCGGCACTGAAGAACGTGGCCAACGTACGTAGACAGCTGGGAGTGCGTACCCTCTTCAACCTCCTCGGCCCGCTGGTCAATCCCTGCCATCCCTCCTACCAGCTGCTGGGTGTAGCCGACCTTGCACAGATGCGTCTCTACACCAACACCTTGCAACGACTGGGAATTGGTTTTGCCATTGTCAACAACCTCGACGGATACGATGAAATATCACTGACCGACGAATTCAAAATCATGACCAACCGTTACGAAACAATCTACGAGCCCTCTTCCCTGGGCTTCAGCATAGCCCCTCGCGGGTCACTGAGCGGAGGCAGCAGTCCGCAGGAGGCAAAGGAAATCTTCGACAGTGTTCTGGAGAACCGCGCCACACAGGCACAACGCGAATGTGTCCTGATCAATGCCTCGTTCGCCATCCAGGCCATCGAACCGATGCGTCCCATCGAAGAATGTATTGCCGCTGCCCGTGAATCCTTGGAAAGCGGGAAGGCACTCCGGACTTTCCGCCACTTTGTCGAACTCAACAGCTGACCACCATGACAACAGACATACTTACTGAAATCATTGCCCACAAGCGGGTTGAAATAGCCATTCAGGAAACGGCTGTTCCCCGTATGCATCTGGAAAAGATGCTCGACGACATCCATCCCTGCATCCGCATGAGCCATGCCCTGCGTACATCATCAACCGGTATCATTGCCGAGTTCAAACGCCGCTCTCCCTCCAAAGGTTGGCTTCATCCCGACGCCGATGCTGCGCTCACCGCAGGATATGAGCAGGCAGGTGCGGCAGCTCTCTCCATCCTTACCGACGAGAAGTTCTTTGGAGGAAACCTGGGCGATATCCGCAAGGCCCGTGAACTGACCCATCTGCCAATCCTGCGCAAGGACTTCATCATCAGTCCCTACCAGCTTCTTCAAGCGAAGCTCGTCGGTGCAGATGCCGTCCTGCTCATTGCAGCCGTACTGACACCTGCCGAATGTCGGGAACTGGCAAGACTGGCACACGAACTGAAGCTGGAAGTGTTATTGGAAATCCATGATGAGAGCGAGCTGGAGCATCTGAACGATGACATCGACCTCCTCGGCGTCAACAACCGTCACCTCGGCACGTTCCATACCGACACCATCCGGTCCTTCCTGCTCGCCGAGCGTCTGCCATCTCACCTGCCATGGGTCTCCGAAAGCGGCATTGCCCATCCCGAGACTTTGCGGCAACTCCGGAAGGCCGGCTACCAAGGCTTCCTCATCGGAGAAACGTTCATGAAGACTCCCCAGCCTCACACCACACTCGCCAACTTCATACACTCTTGCTTATGATTATCAAGGTCTGTGGAATGCGCGAACCGGACAACATACGTGCGGTCGAACAGTTGGGAACCGACTGGATGGGGTTCATCCTCTACGACCGGTCTCCGCGCTTCGTCTCCCGTCCCCCCGAATACCTGCCTACGTCCTGTCGACGTGTCGGAGTATTCGTCAACGCAACTCCTGCATACCTATATAATAAGGTAAAGGAACTGCGGCTGGACATCGTTCAGCTCCATGGTCATGAGTCCCCCTCGCTCTGTGCGGAACTACGCCAATACGGCCTGACCGTAGTCAAAGCCTTCCCCGTCGAGTCCGAAAAGGACCTGGAACTGACGGTCCCCTATGAGCACTGTTGCGACTATTTCCTTTTCGACAAACGGGTCTCCACGTTCGGAGGTTCCGGACAATCTTTCCCCTGGAAGATTCTGGATGCTTACCAGGCTTCCGTTCCTTTTCTGCTCAGCGGAGGTCTGTCGCCCGACAGCCTTGCAGCCCTGCGCATGTTTCATCATCCACAATGGGCAGGCATCGACCTCAACAGCTGCTTCGAAACCGCTCCCGGTGTGAAAGATATCGAAACCCTCAGACGCTTCATCCGCTCATTCCGGGATAGTACCCTGTAAGACGACGAACATCCAACAAAATCAGTCATAACCCCTATAACTAAAGACAACTATGAACCGAATCAATCAACTCTTCAGCATCAAACGACACAATATCCTTTCCATCTATTTCTGTGCCGGTGACCCGTACGCCGGTCACACCGCCGATATGCTACAAGCTCTCGCCTCCCGAGGGGTCGATATGGTAGAGATAGGCATTCCCTTCAGCGACCCGATGGCGGACGGTCCCGTCATCCAGGATGCAGCCACCCGTGCCCTGCGACATGGCATGACACTTCGCAAGCTTTTTTCCGAATTACGCGACGTACGTACCCGTGTCGACATTCCCCTCATACTGATGGGCTACCTGAACCCCATCCTGCAATACGGCTTTGAACGGTTCTGCCAGGATTGCCGACAGTGTGGCATTGATGGCGTCATCATCCCCGACCTCCCTTTCCGGGAATATATGGACCACTTCCGTTCGACAGCCGAAGCCTGCGACCTGAAAGTCATCATGCTCATCACCCCTGAAACCGAACCACACCGTATCCGGGAAATCGATGCTCATACTGACGGATTCATTTACCTTGTATCCTCAGCCGCCACGACCGGAGCACAAACCGGATTCGGGAACGAGCAACAAGACTATTTCCGGCGCATTGCCGCCATGCAACTCCACAACCCGTGCCTCATCGGTTTCGGTATCTCCAACCGGCAAACCTATGAAGCAGCCTCGGAACATGCAGCCGGCTGTATCATCGGAAGCCGCTTTGTCAGCCTCCTCAAGGAATACGACGGACACGTCACAGAGGCCATCGACCGCTTGTTAGCAGATATTGGTCAAGCCCATCAGAGTAGCTAATCATGAACATTTTGTTATTTTTCTCCCTTTCATATTACGGCGACTAAGTATTTTTGCTATCTTTGTGCTAAAATTAAAACCGACGCCATGCTACAAAAGAAACAGCCATCCGTACTGCTCATATATACTGGAGGGACCATTGGAATGATTCAGAACCCTGACAATGGGGCATTGGAGACATTCAATTTCGACCACCTGCGCCGCCATGTGCCTGAACTCAACCAGTTCAATTACCGGATTGATACCTACCAGTTCAACCCTCCTATTGACTCTTCAGACATGGAACCCGCCTTGTGGGCAAAGATTGTCCGCATCATCCATTACAACTATGAGCGTTACGACGGTTTTGTCATCCTCCACGGCACTGACACCATGTCGTTCACGGCGTCGGCTCTGAGCTTCATGCTGGAAAACCTTGCGAAGCCGGTTATTCTTACCGGTAGCCAACTTCCCATCGGCATGTTGCGTACCGATGCACGTGAGAACCTCATCACTGCCATTGAGATTGCTGCTGCCCAACACCCCGACGGTACGGCCATCGTTCCTGAGGTCTGCATTTTCTTTGAGAACCACTTGCTGCGCGGTAATCGCACGACGAAAATCAATGCCGAGCACTTCAATGCGTTCTGCTCCTTCAATTATCCCGAACTGGCCACCGCCGGTATCCATATCAACTTCAACGAGGAGCGTATCCGCAAGGCTGATATGTCGCTACCACTCAAGCCACATTATCTTTTTGACACCAATGTGCTAATCCTGACCCTGTTCCCGGGCATTCAAGAAAACATGGTCGCCAACATACTCAATATTCCTGGATTGAAGGCGGTGGTGCTGAAGACTTTCGGTTCCGGTAATGCTCCACAAAAGGAATGGTTCATCAAGTTGCTGAAGAATGCCGTTGCACGAGGTGTCATCATCGTCAACATCAGCCAATGCCTGGCTGGTACTGTCGAAATGGAACGCTATGAAACAGGCATTCACCTGCGCGAAGCGGGAGTTATCAGTGGTCATGACAGTACGGTCGAGTCGGCTTTGACCAAACTGATGTTCCTGCTCGGCCACGGCATGAGCGCCCATGAAGTGCGCTACCGCATGAATACCCCCATTTGTGGGGAAATCACCGTATAAGTTGCATGGAAAGGAAGATATTCACTCTATATCAAACAATAGCGACTGTCACTATCAAGCTCATAGTGGCAGTCGCTATTGTTTGGTTAACCCCCTAATCACATCCTTTCTCACAAAACCCGGAAGTTGACAAGTTTTGATTCACTCCGTCCTTTTAAGAAAGTAATCCAATCCAGACTCAGGCATCTCAAACCGGTCATTCAAAAGTGTCAGCGTCTGACCATCCTTACCGCACAGAAAGTTGAAGGCATCCTCTCCGTCGTCAGATACGAGCCTCCACACCGTAGCATCGTTATTGCTAGGCATGCCACGCTGAGTGTACCTCCTACCCAGATAGGTATAAACAGCATCTTTGCCGCCATCGGCTTCCAGGTAAGTGAGTTGCAAATAGAATTGTCCGTCTCCACTGTGTTCCCTGTGGCGCACATACAACTGATAGCTGATGCCCGGGCAATCAGCAGCAGGAAGTGTCCCTGCATAATGCACCTCAACCCAATTTCCCATCTCCCCTGTAAGATTTTCTATAAACACCTGTTACTATTAGCGTAACTCCTGTTTTAGGGATGCTCATCTCACCACTACCGTTTCGCGCAAAGCGGTACCAAGGAGATGAGCTTCTCGTCACGTGGAGATGCGCATACACTCACCACCGATTTACTGAGGCGCCAGCAAGCTCTTAAGATGCCGGATGACCCGACATGGGTTTCCGACAGCTACGCAATTGGCAGGAATGGAACGAGTCACTACACTTCCAGCACCGATAACTGAATTCTTTCCGATAGTCACCCCCGGCAACAGTATCGCCCCACCACCTATCCATACACCGTCTTCAATTCTGACAGGGCGGGCTATGGTATAGCAGATGTCGTCACCTTCCTGCCAATCCCAGACCATCCGTTCATGCACATCCGTGGAATGTGTGGCAGTGTATATTTGCACATTGGACGCTATCAGCACATTATCCCCAATCTCAATGCGATGGTTATCCACGAAGGTGCAGTTCATATTGATTATCACTTTATTGCCTACAAAGATATTCTTTCCGTATTCGCAATGAAAATCGATATCTACATGAACTCCTTTTCCCACACTCCCCAGCATTTCACGCAGTAATTCCTGTTTCCGCCCGTTATCGGCATAATCTGTGGCATTGAACTGTGCCAACAGACGCCTTGTCCGTAAAATCATTTCTACTATTTTCGGGTCTTTCCCTCCGTTGAAAGGCTCACCCGCCATGCACTTCTCCAGTTCGGTTTTCATTATCAGTGTTATATTAGTGATTGATTATCTACAATTATAAAATAATTCTGTAACATGAACTGTTATGACAAACTTACAAAAAACAGAATCCGCCTTTTAAGGTGTGTCAGTTAAATAATGTGAGGCACAAGAACGATGATTTGTTACGGTTTACAAATCATGGAAATGCAAAATCAGGAGGTTCCGGCTATGGCTTTGGAAGCATCTATTTAAGAGATTTATATGTTACCTGTTGGCAGAAAATTAATACTCATACCGAGCATACAACAGAAAAAGGGAGACCCCTCAAACGGAAGCCTCCCTTTCTACAAATAAGGAAAGTATTATTATTTCTTGAAGTATCTGTTGTACAGTCCTTCGAAACCTCTACCATGACGAGCTTCGTCACGAGCCATTTCATGAACAGTATCATGGATAGCATCGAGGTTCAACTCCTTAGCACGCTTAGCGATACGGGTCTTGTCTGCGCAAGCACCGCTCTCAGCATTCATACGTTTCTCCAAGTTGGTCTTGGTGTCCCATACGCAGTCACCCAGCAACTCAGCGAACTTGGAAGCGTGTTCAGCCTCTTCCCATGCAAAGCGCTTGAAAGCCTCAGCGATTTCAGGATAGCCTTCACGATCAGCCTGACGGCTCATAGCCAAATACATACCAACTTCTGTGCATTCACCCATGAAGTGAGCGTTCAAGTCCTTAATCATCTCTTCGTCGCAACCTTTAGCTACGCCTACAGTGTGCTCGGAAACAAATTCCAAAGCGGAATCATTCATTTCCTTGAACTTTGAAGCCGGAGCCTTACACATCGGACACTGAGCAGGAGCTGCATCACCTTCATAAATGTAACCACATACGGTGCAAATAAACTTTTTCATAATCAATTCGTTTTAATAAGTTAGTCAATAAAATATCTTAATTCAATAATTACCTACAATCCTTGCAAATACCTTTAAAGTATTGATGAACTTCCGTTATCTCATTTCCATCAACCTGGACACCCAGCAAGGCATCCTCGTGATTTTGTAAGGGCATATCATAAATTTTGCCACACTTTTTGCAAAGGAAATGAGCATGAAGGCTCATATCACCATCGAAACACGCATTATGTTCGTCAATTGTCAGCATTCGCACGGCACCATGTTCTACAAAAAGCTTCAACGTGTTGTAGACCGTTGTGCGTGAGAGTGTCGGGAACTTCGGACTTAATGCATTATAGATTTCATCCACACTCGGGTGTGTGAAATGAGTCATCATATAATCCATGATTGCCATCCGCTGTACCGAAGGCTTCACCTCGTGCTTAATCAGATTGTCATAGACTACACTAGATTTCATCTTTCAAGTTTGTAATTGTTTCATTCTCGTTTTCGCTGCAAATGTAAAACTATTCGGCATTGCCTGCAAATAGTTCGCCCTTGTTTTTATCATCTTTAACCTTCTTTGATTTTTTGATGTACATGTAAACTTATTTGGACTCTTTTGCAGCACCGAAACAGGGGATGAACCAAGCAAAATAAACAAAGCATTCCTGATCGGATTCCAGAACAAAAGATGAAACGAACCGACTCCCCCTTGCCAATTCGCTCAAAAGAGCGATTTTAGAAAAGGTAGATTAACTCCCCTTCAAACGAAACTTCTTATCTTTGCACCAACCAATATCAAGTATGAATATGAATTATGGATTTGTAAAAGTAGCAGCAGCCATACCTAGTGTCAAGGTTGCTGACTGCCATTATAATACACAACAAATTATCCAGCAATTGGATGAAGCTGAAAAAGCCGGGGTAGAGATTGTTATCTTTCCGGAGCTGTCAATTACCGCTTATACCTGTGCGGACCTGTTTGCGCAACAGCTCCTGTTGGAAGAAAGTATCAAAGCACTTCAACAGCTCGTAAATGCCAGTCGGGATAAAGAGGTTATATGCATGGTTGGATTGCCACTGGAGGTAAATGCATCCTTATTCAATTGTGCCGTCGTCCTGCGTCATGGTAAAATCCAGGGAGTGGTCCCCAAGATTTATTTACCGAACTATAAAGAGTTCTATGAGATGCGCTGGTTTGCGTCCGGACTGCATTGCGACAGTAACATCACCCTCTGCGGACAAGAAGACATCCCATTCAGCCCCTATCTCCTTTTTGATACACCTTCGTGCAGGTTTGGCATTGAAATTTGTGAAGATATGTGGGCCACGATTCCACCCAGCTCACAGCTAGCCTTGGAAGGCGCTGACATTATCTTCAACATGTCGGCAGATAATGAAGGAACAGGGAAACACAACTATGTGCGTTCGCTCATCTGCCAACAGTCAGCACGTTGTCTCGCCGGCTATGTGTTTGCTTCCTGTGGTTTTGGAGAATCGACAACCGATGTCGTATTCTGCGGCAACGGACTGATTTATGAAAATGGCTCCCTGCTGGCATCATCACAGCGTTTCTCCTTGGAGCCTCAACTGGTTGTCAGCGAAATTGATGTGGAACGTTTGCGGAACGAACGCCGTGTGAACACCACATTTGCTGCTTGCCGTGCCGCCAATCACCTGCGGACATACCGTTACATAACCTTGGACGGACCTGCTCCCCGTCCTGTTTCTCTGACCCGCTTCGTAGAGCCGCACCCGTTTGTGCCTTCCGGAAAAGAGTTGGACGAACGCTGCGAAGAAATCTTTGCAATCCAAGTATCCGGTCTTGCCAAACGGTTGCTACACACCCATTGCCAGACAGCTGTTATCGGAATCTCCGGAGGGTTGGACTCTACATTGGCCCTGTTGGTTGCCACCCGCACATTCGACAAGCTTGGCTTTGACCGGAAAGGCATTATCGGAGTCACAATGCCCGGCTTCGGAACTACGGACCGCACCTACAACAACGCCATCCACCTGATGGAATCGTTGGGAGTGACCATCCGTGAAATCAGCATCAGAGAGGCATGCATCCAACACTTTCAGGACATCGGGCAAGATATAAACAACCACGATGTGACTTATGAAAACGGGCAAGCGCGTGAGCGAACCCAGATCCTCATGGATGTAGCAAACCAGATGAACGGACTCGTTATCGGTACCGGAGACCTGTCCGAACTCGCTCTAGGCTGGGCAACCTATAATGGAGACCACATGTCCATGTATGCTGTCAATACCAGCATTCCCAAGACCCTGGTCAGACATCTGGTTGTATGGGTAGCGGAGCATGATGTTGATGCGACCTCACGCACGACCTTGTTGGATATTGCCGATACGCCTATCAGCCCCGAACTGATTCCTGCCGACGAACATGGCAACATCAAACAGAAGACCGAGGATCTGGTGGGTCCCTACGAACTGCATGACTTTTTCCTCTATCAGTTTTTCCGCTTCGGCTTCCGTCCTGCCAAAATCTACTATCTGGCACAAATAGCCTTCGGTACACATTATGACAATGAGACGATCAAAAAATGGCTGAAGACTTTCTGCCGACGCTTTTTCTCCCAACAATTCAAACGTTCCTGCCTGCCGGATGGTCCTAAAGTGGGTTCCGTCGTCTTGTCTCCACGCGGCGATTGGCGTATGCCCAGCGACGCATCATCTGCATTGTGGCTCGAAGAGTGTGAGAATCTCTAATCCTTATATACATTATATATTCTGTAAAACAAAAGAAACGTAAGTACTGATAACCTACGAAAGATTTCGTACTTTTGCAGCTATATGAAGAAAACAATCATTACCTGCTTCGTCTGTTGTCTGCTTGGACTCGTAAAGGGATGGGCTCACCCCTATAAGGTGAGCGAAATACCCATGGTGCATTTGCAGGACCGTACACGCTATGTATCCAATCCCGACCAGATTTTGTCCGCTTCCACCGTTAGTTCCATTGACAACATCCTGTACGCCTTGGAGCAACGCACCGGCATTGAAACACTGGTTGTTGCTGTCAAGGAAATTGAAGGAGGAGACTGTTTTGAGTTCGCCCTGCAACTCGGCAAACAGAATGGTGTGGGGAAAAAACAGACAGATAATGGGTTGGTCATCCTTCTGGTGACAGAAGAACGCTGCATCCAGTTTGTCACCGGTTACGGCCTGGAAGGGATTCTACCGGATGCCATCTGTAAACGCATCCAGAATCGCTTTATGAATACCCCTTTCAGTCAAGGCGACTGGGACAACGGTATGCTGGCCGGCATCCAGGCGATTGATTCCTATCTGAAGGATTATCAGGACGGAACTGAGCAACGGGCAGAAACAGATTCGATGGCAGACCTCTACCCTCTCCTTTTTGCAGCCCTGGTCATACTGCTTTTCTGTTTCTTCGCTTATCGTCGCATGCGGCGCAAAAGCCAATGTCCACATTGCAAAAAGCATACCTTGTATCGGAGTGACTCACGTCTCATTTCCAATGTCCATGGCATACGCCGGGAAGAAGTGGTCTATACCTGTTCAAACTGCGGTTATACGGTCGTACGTGAAGAAGAATCACGGGACGACCGTCACGACGGTTTCGGAGGTGGACGCGGAGGAGGTCCCATCATCTTTGGTGGGGGTCTGTTCGGAGGTCGCGGAGGTGGCGGCTTCAGCGGTGGCAGCTTTGGTGGCGGAAACTTTGGCGGAGGAGGAGCCGGCTCCAAATTCTAGAAACAATAAACAGCAACAATCCATACATCTAAAATAAAGAAATCTATGAAACGTATCATGAGACTAGCATTGATTCTTATCTGTGCACTGACACTGAGCAGCTGTGGGTACAACAGCATGGTTGAAAAAGAAGAAGCCGTGAATACCGCATGGAGCAATGTGGAGAACCAGTATCAACGTCGTGCAGATTTGATCCCTAACCTGGTGAATACAGTAAAAGGCTATGCCTCCCACGAACAGGAAACCTTGGAATCTGTCGTCAATGCACGCTCCAAGGCTACTCAGATTACCCTGAATGCCGACGAACTGACACCGGAAAAGCTGAAAGCCTATCAAGCAGCCCAAGGGGAAGTTGGCAGTGCACTCAGCCGTCTGCTAGCTGTTACCGAGAATTATCCGGAATTGAAAGCCAATGAGAATTTTCAAGAACTACAGGCTCAGTTGGAAGGTACCGAAAATCGCATCAGCGTAGAGCGCCGCAACTTCAACCAGGTAACTCAGGATTACAACACCTATATCCGTAAGTTCCCGAACAACCTGTTTGCCGGAATGTTCGGTTTTGACAAGAAGCCTTATTTCGAAGCAGAAGCCGGTAGTCAAAAAGCACCGGAAGTAAAATTTTAAAATGAAACAACTTAACTAACAATATCCGATATGAGTAACCAACGTTATATGATGAGAGGCGTATCTGCGTCCAAAGAAGACGTACACAACGCTATTAAGAACATTGACAAAGGTATTTATCCGAAAGCTTTCTGTAAAATTATACCAGATATCTTGGGCGGAGACCCTGAATATTGCAACATCATGCATGCTGACGGTGCCGGGACCAAATCATCCCTGGCCTACCTCTATTGGAAAGAGACCGGCGACCTGAGTGTGTGGAAAGGCATTGCACAGGACGCCTTGATCATGAACATCGACGATTTACTCTGTGTGGGTGCAGTCGACAACATCCTGGTATCATCTACCATCGGACGCAACAAGCTATTGGTTCCGGGAGAAGTTATCTCAGCCATTATCAATGGTACGGATGAGTTGCTCGCCGAACTGCGTGAAATGGGCGTCGGGGTATATGCCACCGGAGGCGAAACGGCTGACGTCGGGGACCTGGTGCGCACCATCATCGTAGACAGCACGGTTACCTGTCGTATGAAACGGAGCGATGTCATCAATAATGCGAACATCCGTCCGGGTGATGTCATTGTAGGCCTAGCGTCTTACGGACAAGCCACCTATGAGAAAGAATACAACGGTGGCATGGGCAGCAACGGATTGACGTCGGCACGACACGATGTCTTTGCCAAATACCTGGCAGAGAAATATCCGGAAAGCTATGACAAGGCTGTTCCTGAAGACCTCGTCTATTCAGGGAAGCTGCGCCTCACAGACCCGGTAGAGGGAAGTCCGCTCGATGCCGGGAAGCTGGTACTTTCTCCCACCCGCACGTATGCACCGGTCGTAAAGAAGCTGTTGGATGCACTGCGTCCGGAGATCCATGGCATGGTACACTGCTCAGGTGGAGCACAAACCAAGGTGCTGCACTTCGTGGAAAATGTACGCGTCGTGAAAGATAACCTCTTCCCGGTACCTCCTTTGTTCAAGACCATCCAGGAACAAAGCGGTACAGACTGGGCTGAAATGTATAAGGTCTTCAATATGGGACATCGTCTGGAGGTTTATCTTGCTCCGGAACACGCTGAAGAAGTCATTGCCATCAGCAAGAGCTTCAACATTGATGCACAAGTCATCGGACGCATCGAAGAAGGAAACGGTCAAACCGAATTGGTCATTAAGAGCGAATTCGGAGAGTTCAGATACTAACCAACGGATTCTCCGAAAAACAAGTTGATGGGGATATGGCCCGGGAACAGGCCAAACAAATCCTCATCAACTTAACGACTTGTAAACTCATAAATCCACCAACCTGCCTATGACTGATAACAACACTTTACTGGAAAAGTTAGATGGTTTAGTATCCCGCTTTGAGGAAGTCTCTACCTTGATCACAGACCCGTCTGTAATCGCGGATCAGAAACGCTATGTGAAGCTTACAAAGGAATACAAGGAACTGGGCGATCTGATGAAAGTGCGTAAAGACTATGTGCAATGTTTGAACACCCTGGACGAAGCCAAGCAGCTCCTGCTCACTGAGGATGATCCGGAGATAAAAGAGATGGCGCGTGAGGAAGCGTCCGTATGCGAAACCCGCATACCCCAATTGGAAGAGGAAATCAAACTCTTGCTGATTCCTGCCGACCCGCAAGACGACCGCAATGCCATCCTGGAAATACGTGGTGGCACGGGAGGCGACGAAGCAGCAATCTTTGCCGGAGACCTCTTCCGCATGTATGCCAAGTATTGTGAACGAAAAGGATGGAAGATGGAGATATCCAGTTTCACAGAGGGTTCTGCCGGTGGCTACAAGGAGATTATCTGTTCCATCTCGGGAGAGAAGGTCTATGGCACACTGAAGTATGAGTCGGGAGTTCACCGTGTACAACGGGTACCGGCTACAGAAACACAGGGACGCGTACATACATCGGCTGCTTCCGTGGCAGTGTTGCCCGAAGCCGAACCTTTTGACGTGGAAATCAACGAAGGGGAAATCAAATGGGACACTTTCCGCAGTGGCGGTGCCGGCGGACAGAATGTGAACAAGGTAGAGTCGGGCGTACGCCTCCGCTATAACTGGAAGAATCCCAATACGGGTGTGGTGGAAGAAATACTGATTGAATGTACGGAAACGCGTGACCAACCTAAAAATAAGGAACGGGCACTGGCTCGTCTGCGCACATTCATCTACGACCGCGAACACCAAAAGTACATTGATGACATCGCGTCCAAACGCAAGACCATGGTATCGACGGGCGACCGCTCTGCCAAGATACGTACCTACAACTATCCGCAAGGGCGTATTACCGACCATCGCATCAACTATACCATCTACAACCTCGCGGCTTTCATGGATGGCGACATACAAGACTGCATCGACCACCTTATTGTGGCTGAAAATGCGGAACGCCTGAAAGAGAGCGAGCTCTAACCCAATCTTTAATCTACCCCTGCCCCTCACCATGAGACTGTTTACATTCCTTTCGCACAACCTGGAAGATGCTTTTCGCAACTGTGTCACGCGTTTTCCGATTACGGTATGCTTTGCCTTGGCACTGACGGCATACCTGTGCCATCTCGTAGCCACAGAAGCCTGGATGACAGCTGACCGGCTGGTTTTCATCTTGGGCTATTATCTGTCCGTAGGGACTCTCCTTTCACTCAGCCTTCATTTATGGGGAGAGGAGGTCCGTCGCGCAGCGGTCCGTTATGGGGTGTTTGTTGCGATGCAGCTCTTATTGGTGGCGGATGCTTTCTTCCTTTATTACAAGGCGCATGAGGCAAACTCCATTGACATCGGCATCGCCCATGCTGCCGGTGTGTTGGCCATCGGAATATCCGTCTTCTTCCTGCCGTTCTTCCGTGAGAAGGACGATATTCTCTCCTGGAATTTTGCACAGAATGCCATCGGCACACTCGCCGTGTCTTTAGTCGTAGGTATCCTCATGAGTGCCGGACTCTGCCTGCTCACCCTCTCCCTGCAGCAACTTTTCGGAGTGGAGATCAGCCGGAAGAGTTATCTATACATCTTGATTGTCGGTCTGGAACTACTGCCGATACTCCTCTTTTTAGGACAGCTTCCGCGAGGGGAACAAAAACACGACCGTACGCCCTACCCGACTGCATTTCTGAAAGGTACAATCTATTATTTGTTTCTTCCGCTAGCCGGTGCCTACCTGCTCGTCCTATATGTTTATGCCTGTACGATTCTCTTCCGCTGGGAACTGCCAGACGGATGGGTATCGTGGCTTGTAGTGACACTGATGGCCGGCTGCATCGCCATCGAATTCAGCCTTTACCCGATGCGGCTGAAAGAGAACCGGCGGAAGGACCATCTGATCGCTCTCCTGCTGCCGGCACTGGTACTGCCTCTGTTGCTGTTGATGACTATCGGCATCATCCGCCGTTTCAATGATTACGGCATCACGCTGAACCGCCTCTATCTCGTCACCCTCAATGCCTGGTTCTATCTCGTCTGCATCGGGTTGATAGTTACTCGCGTCCGACGCATCAGCTGGATTCCCATATCCTTCTCCGTCATCTTTTTGCTGACGTCCGTATTGCCGGTCAACTATGCAGGCATCACCCGGTACACCCTGCATAAGGACATCCGGGAAGCCATGCTGCACAGTAGAGCAAACAAGCTGCCCCTCAATCAAGAAGAATATGACGAATGGATACAGACATTACCTGCCTCCGAACGGGAGCTGGTCAACGCAAAGCTGGCATACCTCATTGACTGGTTCGGACAGAGCAGCGTGGATGACCTGGTCCAGCACAAGGTCTATCCGAACATGATTCAAATAGAAGGTATGGACCTGTCCGCCTCGGACAAACCGGAAGTGATGAACTGCTACTCGAAAAGCGACACACACAATGTGCCATCCGGATATCGTCTCTGCACCTCCACGGAAGGTAAACTTGCAGAGGAGCAAGGCACGGCCGGAGTACTGACGGTCTCATTGCATCATCCTGACGACACTGTCAGCATTCCCCTGGAGACACTGCACCGTGTCAACCGTGACGAAAGCGCCATGCCGGTCTCTTTCAGGACGCAGCGAGGCAACGTCTTTGTCCTGACAACCTTCCAGCTCTATCTGACAGACGGAAAGCCGGAAAAGGGCAATTGCAACTTCAAAGGCTATCTCTACCATAACGAATAAACACTTATCAAAATGAACAAGCAAGAATTATTTGAGAACATCAAGCGCAAACAGTCATTCCTCTGTGTGGGCTTGGACACTGACATCAAGAAGATTCCTGAACACCTGTTGCAGGAAGAAGACCCGATCTTCGCTTTCAACAAAGCGATTATTGACGCCACGGCTCCCTATTGCATCGCCTACAAACCCAATCTGGCTTTCTATGAATGTCTGGGCGTAAAAGGATGGATTGCCTTTGAGAAGACCATCCAATATATCAAGCAGCAGTATCCCGACCAGTTCATCATAGCAGATGCCAAGCGGGGCGACATCGGCAACACATCGACCATGTATGCCAGCTCTTTCTTTGACGAGCTGGATATCGATTCCGTCACTGTGGCTCCTTACATGGGCGAAGACAGTGTCAGCCCTTTCCTTGCCTACAAAGGGAAATGGGTCATCCTGTTGGCTCTGACTTCCAACAAGGGCTCACACGACTTTCAGCTGACAGCTGATGCCAACGGGGAACGTCTCTTTGAGAAGGTGCTTCGCGTTTCCCAACAATGGGGCAATGATGAAAACATGATGTATGTAGTCGGTGCGACACAAGGGCGTATGTTCGAGGATATCCGCCGTGTGGCTCCCAACCACTTCCTGCTTGTTCCCGGCATCGGTGCACAAGGAGGCTCTTTGGAGGAAGTCTGCCGCTACGGCATGAACACTACCTGCGGTCTCATCGTCAACTCCAGCAGAGCCATTATCTATGCCGACAAGACAGAGAACTTTGCCCGGGTGGCAGCAGAGAAGGCACATGAAGTACAACAGCAGATGGCTGAACAACTGAAACAAATCTTATAAGTCTCCTCAAAAGGACTTATCCAACCATACCCAAGGCTTCCGGGGAATGAAAGGGACAAAAGCTGACAAGCAAAAGTCTACTTCATTCCCCGTCCTCTTTTCTACATGCCGGACATGTCCCATGCTCATACCTTTATCCCAAATCAGTCTTTAGACTTTAGGATTGGAGGCTGTTACGGCTCTCAGAAATTATCTTTTTAATAGCATCTGCTGCCCGTTTACGGCTAAAAAACCGTACAAAAGTCTGCCGAAACGACGGTAATACGAAAAAAAATTGCGTAATTTGCAAGCTAATGAAGAGCTGATTGTCTACACAATCCTTTTCATTTGAACACATAAGAAACAACAATAAAGATATAAAAGACTAGCTTATGGAATTCTCAGCAAAGCAAATTGCAGAATTTATTCACGGAGTCATCGTCGGAGACGAAAATGCCACAGTTCACACCTTCGCCAAGATTGAAGAAGGGGTGCCCGGGGCCATCTCTTTCCTCTCCAACCCCAAATACACCCACTACATTTATGAAACCAAGTCGACCATCGTCCTGGTCAACAAAGACTTTGAGCCCGAAAGACCCGTCAGCGCTACACTCATAAAAGTAGACAATGCCTATGAGAGTGTCGCCAAACTGCTCACTTTGTATGAGATGAGTAAGCCGAAGAAGACAGGCATCCATCCGCTGGCCTTCATTGACCCGACAGCCAAAATCGGGAAGGACGTCTATATCGATGCCTTTGCCTATGTCGGCGCCAATGCCGTCATCGGCGACGGGGTAGCTCTCCATCCACATGCGACCGTATGTGAGAACGCTGTCATCGGCGAAAACAGCATACTTTATCCGAATGTCACCGTATACCATGACTGCCGCGTCGGCAAACGGTGCATCCTTCATGCCGGAAGTGTGGTAGGCGCCGACGGATTTGGTTTTGCACCCTCGCCTGAAGGCTACGAGAAGATTCCTCAAATCGGTATCGCCATGCTGGAGGATGATGTGGAAATCGGCGCCAATACGTGCGTGGACCGTGCCACCATGGGAGCAACCATCGTACACAAGGGAGTCAAGCTGGACAACCTGATCCAGATAGCCCACAATGTGGAAGTGGGAAGCCACACCGTGATGGCATCCCAAGTCGGTATCGCAGGCTCTACCAAGGTGGGCGAATGGTGCATGTTCGGCGGGCAAGTCGGACTGGCAGGACACATCCGCGTGGGCAACCACGTGAATATCGGTGCACAGTCGGGCATTCCCGGCACCGTGAAAGGTGACAACCTCACCATCATGGGTAGCCCCGCCATCGATGCCAAGCAATTCTTCAAGAGTTCGGTCATCTATAAAAAACTCCCCGACATGTATCAGACACTGAACCGAATGGAGAAGGAAATTGAAGAACTGAAGAAACAATTAAACAAATAAGCATAGACCCATGTTGAAACAGAAAACACTTAAAGGCAGCTTCTCCCTCTGCGGAAAAGGACTGCACACCGGTCTGAACCTGACAGTGACATTCAATCCTGCGCCGGACAATCATGGCTATAAAATCCAACGCATCGATGTGGAGGGACAACCCATCATCGATGCTGTCGCAGAAAATGTGACTGAAACGACACGAGGCACCGTACTCTCCAAAAACGGAGTAAAGGTCAGCACCGTTGAACATGGATTGGCGGCCCTTTATGCTGCCGGCATAGACAACTGCCTCATCCAGGTTAACGGACCCGAATTCCCCATCCTTGACGGTAGTGCCAAGACCTATGTGGAAAACATTGAACGTGTCGGTATCGAAGAGCAGAATGCCGTAAAGGATTACTATATCATCAAATCCAAAATCGAGTACAAGGACGAGGCCACCGGGTCGTCCATCATCGTCCTGCCGGATGAGAACTTCAGCGTGAACGTCCTGATTTCCTACGACTCGCAAATCCTGTCGAACCAGTTTGCCACACTGGACAACATGAGCGACTTCCCCAAGGAGATTGCTTCCAGCCGTACCTTCGTGTTCGTCCGCGAAATACAGCCGTTGCTTGCTGCCGGACTCATCAAGGGAGGCGACCTCGACAACGCCATTGTCATCTACGAACGGCAAATGCCTCAGGAACAGTTTGACAAGCTCGCCGACATCATGAAGGTGGAACACCACGACGCCACCAAGGTGGGCTACCTGAACAACAAGCCACTCGTATGGCCGAACGAACCGGCACGCCACAAGCTGCTCGACATCATCGGAGACCTCGCACTCATCGGCAAACCCATCAAGGGACGCATCATCGCAACCCGTCCCGGACACACCGTCAACAACAAATTCGCCCGTCTGCTCCGCAAGGAAATCAAACAGCACGACATCCAGGCACCGGTATACAACTGCAACGAAACACCCATCATGGATGTGAACCGCATCCGCGAACTTCTTCCCCACCGCTACCCATTCCAACTGGTCGATAAGGTGATTGCCATCGGCGCCAACTACATTGTCGGCGTGAAGAACATCACAGCCAATGAGCCTTTCTTTGTCGGCCACTTCCCCCAGGAACCGGTCATGCCGGGAGTACTCCAAATCGAGGCGATGGCACAGGTCGGCGGTCTGCTGGTACTGAACTCAGTCGATGAGCCGGAACGCTATTCGACTTATTTCCTGAAAATCGACAACGTGAAATTCCGCCAGAAGGTCGTTCCCGGTGACACCCTGCTGTTCCGGGTAGAACTGCTCGCACCCATCCGCCGCGGCATCTCGACCATGAAAGGTTACGCTTTCGTCGGAGAGAAGGTGGTCTGCGAGGCTGAATTTATGGCACAAATCGTAAAGAACAAGTAACACACAGGCATCCCCAACGTGCCTGATTCCTCATATTTATCAGTATACATTTTATGATAAGTCCATTAGCATACATTCATCCTGAAGCAAAGATTGGTGAGAATGTGGAAATCGGTCCATTCGTTTTCATCGACAAGAACGTGGTGATCGGCGACAACAACGTCATCATGTCCAATGCCAACATTCTCTATGGTGCACGCATCGGCAACGGGAACCGCATCTTCCCGGGAGCCGTGATCGGCGCCATTCCTCAAGACCTGAAGTTCCGTGGCGAAGAGACCACAGCCGAAATCGGCGACAACAACACCATCCGTGAGAACGTGACCATCAACCGCGGAACGGCAGCCAAAGGACGTACCATCGTCGGTAGCAACAACCTCCTGATGGAAGGGGTACACGTGGCGCACGACGCCCATGTGGGCAACGGCTGCATCATCGGCAACTCCACCAAGATGGCGGGAGAAATCATCATCGACGACAACGCCATCATCAGTGCCGCCGTCCTGATGCACCAGTTCTGCCGCGTAGGTGGCTACACCATGGTGCAGGGTGGTTCCCGCTTCAGCAAGGACATTCCCCCGTTCATCATTGCCGGACGCGAACCCATCACGTATGCCGGTATCAACATCGTCGGACTCCGCCGCCGCGGCTTCTCCAACGAACTGATTGAGAACATACACAATGCCTACCGCATCATCTACCAGAGCGGACTGAATGTAACCGACGCTTTGGCAAAAGTGGAGACAGAAGTGCCGATGAGCAAAGAGATTGAATACATCATCTCGTTCATCAAAGAATCACAACGAGGTATAATCAGATAAGCCCAACTCAGCCACTCGGGTTATCCCGGGCAGGCAACTAAAAACTATTCATCATGATTTACAGATTTACCATTGTCTCCGACGAGGTGGATGATTTCGTCAGAGAAATCAAGATAGACTCCGATGCTACGTTCTTTGACTTCCACAAAGCCATCCTGGCATCGTGCGGCTACAAAGACGACCAGATGACCTCCTTCTTCATTTGCGATGAAGATTGGGAGAAGGAAAAAGAGGTGACTCTCGAAGATATGGGAACCAGCTCAGACGAGGATGCCTGGATCATGAAAGACACCCGCCTGAGCGACTTGGTGGAGGAAGAGAAGCAACGCCTGCTCTACGTGTTCGACCCGCTGACGGACCGCGTCTTCTTCATCGAGCTGAGCGAGGTCCTTCCGGGCAAGAGCCTGGACAAGCCGGTCTGCTCGCGCAAGCATGGCACCGCCCCCAAGCAGTCGGTCGACTTTGATGAAATGGCAAAGAACAATGCCTCCAACTCGCTAGACCTCGACGAGAACTTCTACGGCGACCAGTCGTTTGACCCGGAGGAATTCGACCCCGACGGGTTCGAGATGGACGGCGGAAACAGCAACGACTACGACCGCTACTGATGCCGACGGCTGCCCTCACGCAGACCCCGTGAGAGAGCATGCCCGGTCCAACACCTAGAGGCACAAAAGCACAGAGAGCCTTTCCCGGAAAGTCATTCTCCCTGTGTCTTTGTGCCTCTCTTTTAATCACCCTGACGACAACACCCTTTTTATCAGACACAGACTTCATGAAACATCTCATCGTCCTCATCGGACCCACCGGCGTAGGCAAAACCGAACTCAGCCTCTCCATCGCTGAACGCTACCACTCCCCCATCCTGTCGTGCGACTCCAGACAGCTCTATGCCGACCTGAAGGTTGGTACGGCAGCCCCTACGCCCGAACAGCTGGCAAGGGTAAAGCATTATTTCATCGGGACGCTGCAACTGACGGATTACTACAGTGCCGCCCAGTATGAAGCCGACGCGATGCAACTCATGGCGGAGCTCTTCCAGCAGCACGACGTGCTGCTCATGACCGGAGGCTCCATGATGTACGTAGATGCCGTATGCAAGGGAATCGATGACATACCGACAGTGGATGCGGAGACACGCGCCCAGGTCATGGAGCACTACGCCGAGGTCGGTCTGGAGGGACTCTGCGGCGAACTGAAACTGCTCGACCCGGAATATTATGCCATCGTGGACCTGAAGAACCCCAAGCGGGTCATCCATGCGCTGGAAATCTGTTACATGACCGGACGCACCTACACCTCCTACCGGACGCAAGGCATCAAGCAACGCCCCTTCCGCATGATAAAAATCGGATTGCGGCGCGAGCGCGAGGAACTGTATGACCGCATCAACCGCAGGGTCGACCAGATGATTGCCGACGGACTGGTGGAGGAAGCCCGCCGGGTCTATCCCTACAGACAGCTGAACTCCCTCAACACCGTGGGATATAAAGAGCTGTTCAACGTCTTCGACGGGACATGGGACCTGCCGTTCGCCATCGAGAAAATCAAGCAGAACTCCCGCATCTATTCCCGGAAACAGATGACCTGGTTCAAGCGTGACCCGGAAATCTGCTGGTTCCACCCGGACGAGAAGGACGCCATTCAAATGCATATCGAACACCATTTGAATGCCGTTAAATCCGAATAGTCGCCGCCTCATACCCCCTGTTCCCAACCATCATTGACGGACCGGAAGCACCTGACGCACCTGCTCCCGAAGGATAAGCGTTGTCCAAGCCTTGGAGAGACCTCGTCAAAGCCGTACCTTGACAGACCAAAGTATTATACTTAGGTAGGCTAAGTATTATACTTAGGGTGCCTAAGTATTATACTTTGGTCCGTATAAGCCCGGCTTGTATCTCATCTATCCCGCACTTGCATGACATCTGCCCCGGGCATGGATGCGCGTTTGCCCGCGGACAGCCCGGGAAGGGTCCGGGATGCGTCCGTCCTAAAAAACATCCACGGACGAGGAGGCACACTGTCCATCCCCGTCCGTGGAGTAAGCATAACGGAACTGAAGCCGGATTTCTACTTCAGGTTCTCAATGAAATAGTCGGCAATGAGCGAATAGACATGCAGACTGGTATTGCCACCGTTGATGCTGTGATTGCGGTTGGTGTAGACGTGCATGTCAAACTGAATATTCGCCTGTACCAGCGCCTCGCTGTATTCGGCGGTATTGCGGAAGTGCACGTTGTCGTCCGCCAGTCCGTGAACCAGCAGGAGCTTGCCGTGCAGGTTGCCGACACGCTCCAGGGCCGAAGACAGCCGGTAGCCTTCCGCATTCTCCTTCGGCGTACGCATGAAGCGCTCGGTATAGACGGAATCGTAGTAACGCCAGCAGGTGGGAGGTGCCACTGCCACACCGACGGCAAACACCGGCGTGCCTTCGCTCAGCGACATCAGTGTGTTGTAGCCGCCGTAGCTCCATCCCCAGATGCCGATAGCCTCCTTTTTCACGTAAGGCAGCGATGCCAGATACTTGGCTGCCTCCACCTGGTCATGCGCCTCCTGGACACCCAGCTTCATGTAGGTACACTTCTCAAAGGCAGCCCCGCGTCCGCCGGTTCCACGTCCGTCGACACAGACACAGATGAAGCCCTGCTCCGCCATGTACTGTTCCCACAGGCATCCGTTGCCACGGCTTCCGTTGCTCCAGCTGTCAGTCACCATCTGCGAACCGGGTCCGCTGTACTGGTACATGACCACCGGATACTTTCTGGAAGCATCAAAGTCGGCGGGTTTCACCATCCAGCCGTTCAGGGTCGTGCCATCGGACGTCCGGAAGGTGAACAGCTCGCGCTTCCCGAGATTCAAGGCAGCCAGACGGTCCTTCAGTGCCTGATTGTCAACGAGCGTCGTCAGCAACTTGCCCTTGTTGTCATGCAGCGTGATGAGCGGCGGGGTATCCAGGTTCGTGTACGTATTCATGAAGTAACGCAGGTCGGCACTGAAGATGGAGTTGTTCGTTCCACGCTGCTGGCTCAGCTTCGTCTTGCGGCCCTTGGCATCCACCTTATAGACTGCCGTGCAAAGCGGACTCTCTTCATTGCTCTCATAGTAGAACACGTTGTTCTTGCGGTCCCAGCCGATGAAGGATGTCACCTCGAACTCGCCTTTGGTCACCTGACGCAACAGGTTCCCGTTCAGCGAATAGAGATACAGGTGGTTGAAACCGTCGCGCTCGCTCATCATCACAAACGAATCGTCGTAGAAATGCAGGTCCGCGTACGCCGATTCCTTGATGTACTGGGGAGCCTCGTCGCGCACCAGGAGGCGGCAGACACGCGAACGCGGGTTTGCCATGTAGATTTCAAAACGGTTCTGATTGCGGTTGAGGGTCGTGATAATCAAGCCGTCGGGGTCGTCGGTAAACTTGATGCGGGGCACATAGCCGTCTTTGTCCAGCGGAAGTTCCATCTGACGGATGACGTGGCTCTTGATGTCATACGTCTGCACGGTCACCTCGGAGTTCCGTGCACCTGCCACCGGGTATTTGTAGGAATACTCTCCCGGATACTCGGCATACTGCTCATAGGCGGGAGCCATCCCCTGGTAGAGGGGGAACGAGAACAGGGGGACCTTCGTCTCATCAAAACGGATGAACGCAATCATCTTGCTGTCGGCGCTGAAGTCGAACGCCCGGTTGTAGCCGAACTCCTCTTCATTGACCCAGTCGGGAATGCCGTTGAGCACCTCGTTGAACTTGCCGTCCTTTGTCACCTGCGACTCGCTGTTGTCGAACAGGAGTTTCACCAGGAAGAGGTTGTTGTCGCGCACAAAGGCAATGTTGTTTCCGTCGGGTGAGAACAGGGGGACCTGCTGGGGACCGTTCTCGGAAAGCGGCTCGAGCGTGTTGTTCCGCACGGAATAGATATAATATTCCGCTGTGAACGAACGGCGGTAAATGGGACGCGTCTTGGTCTGGATCAAGATGCGGCTTTCATCGGGGGACATGATGTAGCCGTCAAAGCTTTCCAGCTTGACATTCCGGGCTGTAGCCACATCGAACAACGTGCCCACCTCTTTGCCATCTTTGAAAGAGTACTTCACAATGCGCTTGCCGTCGGGACTGATCTGCGCATAGTGTTCACCATCAAGCAGCGGATTCACACCATAGATGCGTTGCGCCGCATACTTTCCTGACACTACGTCCCGCATCTCCAGCCTGTCAGCAGCCCGTACCAACGGTGCCGCACAAGCCAAAAAGAGAGCCAATAAAATCGTTAGTTTTTTCATATAATAGGTTAATTATAGTATCCGATGCCGCAAATGTAAAGCTTTCACCGGTTATTTCCACTTCTTTTTCGTATTTTTGTACCCACTTTATGAGACCTGATGTCAGCAAGAGTTTGTTCTACAGCCCACAGACCAGTCAACAGACAGGCAAGGCTTTAGTATGAATGCACAAAGGCAACCCACCACAAACACAAGGATACGACATGGAATCATCTCTTCTCTACAATGACCTGAATGTCTTCCTGGGAAGGCGCTTCAGGGAGAAAGTACAGAAAATCTCATTGAATGCCGGTTTTTCCTGTCCGAACCGGGACGGGACTGTCGGACACGGAGGGTGCACCTACTGCAACAATCAGACCTTCAATCCTGCCTATTGCCGGACGGACAAGTCCATCACCGCCCAGCTGGAAGAGGGGAAAGCCTTCTTCTCCCTCAAATATCCCCACATGAAATACTTGGCCTACTTTCAGGCTTACACCAACACGTATGCTGCCGTTGAGGAGCTGAAGGCCAAATATGAAGAGGCCCTCGCCGTCGAGCAGGTCGTCGGTCTGGTCATCGGGACCCGCCCCGACTGTATGCCCGACTCACTGCTGGAATACCTGAGCGAGCTCAACCGACGGACCTTCCTCCTTGTCGAATACGGCATTGAGAGCACCAACGACATGACCCTGAAACGCATCAACCGCGGGCATACCTTCGAGACGGCCCGCGAAACCGTGGAACGTACCGCCCAGGCCGGCATAGCCACCGGTGCACACGTCATCCTCGGGCTGCCCGGCGAAGGGCATGAGGAGCTGATGGAACAGGCACGCATCCTCTCCCGTCTGCCTCTGACCACCCTGAAGATGCACCAGCTGCAACTCATCAGAGGGACACGCATGGCGCATGAATACAGCCAGTCTCCGTCAGACTTCCACCTGTATACGGCAGACGAGTATGTCGAGCTGGTGATTGACTACATCGAGCGGTTGCGCCCCGACCTGATACTGGAACGCTTCGTCTCCCAGTCCCCCAGGGAACTGCTGATTGCTCCCGACTGGGGCATCAAGAACCATGAGTTCACGGAACGGGTCAAGAAGCGGATGCGGCAACGGCAGACATGGCAGGGAAGACTTTATGAAGCAAAACAAATAACCCTATAACACAAACAACAATGATAACCCTAAAAGGAAAAGTACATTATGTCGGCGTAAACGACCGCATCAAAACCCTATTCGAAGGCTTGTGGCCATTGCCTTATGGAGTGACTTACAACTCCTACCTGATTGCTGACGAGAAAGTAGCCCTCATCGACACGGTCGATGCGAACTATTTCGACCTCTTCCTCGATAAAATCAAGGAGGTCATTGGTGACCGCCCCATCGACTACCTGGTCATCAATCACATGGAGCCCGACCATTCCGGTTCCATCCGTATGCTCCGCCAGTTCTATCCGGAACTGACCGTCGTGACGAACAAGAAGGCACTTGAGATGGTGGAAGGCTATTACGGGACAGCTCCTTCATCCAAGGTCATCGACGAAGGTGACACGCTGGAGCTGGGACACCATGTGCTCCGCTTCCACATGATTCCCATGGTGCACTGGCCCGAGACAATGGTATCTTATGACCTGACCGACCACATCGTTTTCAGTGGAGATGCCTTCGGATGCTTCGGTGCACTCAACGGCACACCGCTCGACTATCAGATGGACCCGACCATCTACTGGAGTGAGATGGAACGCTACTATTCCAACATAGTCGGCAAATACGGTTCCCCGGTACAGCGCGCCCTGCAAAAGCTGAAAGGCCTGGAGATCGACATGATTTGTGCAACCCATGGTCCGGTGTGGACCGGCGAGAATGTGCCCCGTGTCATCAGCGTATATGACCGCCTGAGCCGTTATGCGACGGAAGAAGGAGTAGTTATAGCCTACGGTTCCATGTATGGCAATACGCAACAAGCAGCCGAAGCCGTAGCAGAAGAACTGTCGCGCGAAGGCATCCGCAAAGTGGTGCTCCATGATGTGGCACGCACGAACCACTCGTTCATCCTTGCCGACATCTTCCGTTACAAAGGCATCATCCTGTGCGCCCCCACATACAATGCCTCCATCTTCCCGCAGATGGAGATGCTCATGAGCGAAATCGAGATGCGAGGCATCAAGGGCCGTTACCTGAGCTATTTCGGCTCCTTCTCCTGGGCTTGCCATTCGGTCAAACGGTTGGCTGCATTCAGTGAAAAGGTAGGTTTCGAGGTCGTAGGCAATCCGGTCGAGATGAAGCAGGGCCTGATGCCGGATACCCGCAAGGCATGTGAAGCCCTGGCACGCGCCATGGCAGACCGGCTGAAGATGGACCGTCAACCGGCTTAAGTCTTTCTTGTACCCAAAGATAAAGGGTGTGTCAAAAGCAACGTTCCAAGAATGGCTTTTGACACACCCTCTTTCTTATGCCCGGACTGCCCGGCTACTTATCCAGATCCAGCGTGATGGAAGTCACCTGGTTGGGGGCGATAGTCAGCCCCTTCAGAGAAACTTCCTTGTTGAACAAGTTGCCGTTGGCACCGGTGAGATAGGTGCACATGAGCCAAGGAGCCTGTTCGCCTTCATAATCCGCCAACGTAGGCAACATGAAGAAACGGGTGCGATAAGTACTTCCCTCCTCTTCCCAGTTGACAGGCGCATTGCCATAGCCGATATTCTTGGTCCAGAAGTATCCCGTACCGTTGGTCTGCGACCAGTCGAAAGCCACCTTGCCATCCACACTCAAGGTATTGCCAGCATAACCGTCCGGAATCATCAGTGTCACTCCCAGCAAATCGAAATGCTCGTCGCTGCACTTCACTTTCAGGTCGACCATGCCGACCTGCCGTTGCAGCTCTACACTGAAAGAGGTTCCCGCCTCCGTGCCATCCACCACGAACGTGTGCTGCGCATAGAACAGTTCACGACGTACCGGCTGGAAACGGATGTTCCGGAACCAGACAGCAGAATCCGAGTCTATCGCCTGCACTTCCTCGTTCACATGGATGAAACCCTCGTTAAGTCCCTCTCCCAATACATACAAATGATACGTTCCCAGCGGAAGGGTGAGATTCAGGGACGTGAACCCGGGAAGTTCCTCCGCAGTCACGGTGTCGTGCTCCAGCATGTTCCCCTCATAATCCGTCAAGACATAATGGAGGCGATAAAGCAATTCCTGAATGGTGCTCCCCTGTACGTCGTCAACCCCTCGCGAGGCCACCTCCCCATAGTATGCCTGTATCGGTGAAAAACGGACGGTCACCCGTGTACCTTCACTCGTTCCATCATTGCCTTGCCACATCTCCTCATTTTCCTGACATGCAACCAACAGGCATGCCATGCATAAATAATATAGAATACGTTTCATACGTGAATCATTTTTATTGTTCGGTAATATCAAGTGGATAATCTTCAGAGCTGATTGTAATGTCTTCCGGCGTAAGATTCAAGTCATGCAGCACTCCAAACGTAGCAGCCGACTTCAGGAAGTTGTCATAATGCACCACATCCGAACCGGCAGTCATGCCGTCATCGAACGTCGGGTCTGCGTAATAATACTTGCCGTCGATGCGTATAATGTTCCAGGCATGATTCACCGGTATGTTGTCGTTCGGATAGGCATTTCCGGTCATGTAAATAGCCTGCAGACCGACACGCTGGCACAAGTACTGGTAAGCGCGGGCATAGCCTTCACAGACAATCTTACGCAGTCCGAAAGCACCGTAGAGATTGCCGGCTGAACCTTCCAACTGACCGTAAGTCACGTATTTCAGCAACTCTTCATAACAATACTTCGCTTTGCCATATTCATCCAGTCCCTCCGGCATCCGGTCAATGATGGCATTCGAAGCATCCAGAACAGCTTTATACTTGAACACGTAATCTTCGTAGGGGTACGCAAAGCGCAACGTAATCCAAGTCTTATAAGTACCGTAGTTTGCGACCGATGACAAGTGGAAGAGTGAAGGCAGGTCATAGGTCACGGCATTGGAGAGTTCCGTGATTTCCGTCCGCTCCAGCTCCATTGGCACCGGGATGGTCACGCGTGCCAGCGCACTGCCTTCGTCATCAAATGCCACAGCTGCCTTCATCACCTCCAGGTAAGCCGCCTGTTGCGCCTCATTCAGCAATCCATAATAGTAGTAGACGTCCATGTCCGGCCACAGCTCACCGCCCGGAATGAAACTGGGCACATCCGCAGCCCCCAACTCCATGGATATCACTTCGCCCCACTCCACAACCGGTACAAAAGCCGGCATCAATTCTCCAGTCTCGTTCCACGACATGGCGGACAGGTCCACATGCAGACATTGGTTCTTCTTTACCTGGAAGCCAATCTCATCCAACGACACCTTGCAGTCCACTGCCTCCCCCTTCTGGGTAGTCACATAGACATGCAATACGGCACCGGAGGTCGCAGGCTCTTCCATAGGCAGCATATAGAACACTTCCGGGACTGCCCATTTCCGCGGAGTTGCCTCCGTTCCCTTCACCAGGGTTCCATCCCGCAATATCGCCAGGCTCAACTTGTCCTCGGGAACTTCCAACGCCAAAGAATCTATTGTAACGGTTTCTCGGTCAGGCAACTCGACCGACACCTGTCCGACCGCACGTTCCAATTCCAACTGTCCGGCATTCGCTGCCGACAAGGTTGCCACCCCATGAAACAAATCCGTCTGTTGCAATTCGCCGTCCACATCCGTCTTCCATACAACTGTACGTGGATCTATCATTTGCTCCGTCCGTGTAGGATTAACGATGGTAGCCGTCATGCCACCGTCCGCAGCGGTCTCCCTTACTGCCATGGCATACACCTGGTAAGTGTCTTTAGCCGACAAGTTCAATTGAAAAGCCCCGGATGCCAAGGCCGACGGGTCCAGGCTTGCAACCCCCTGTTCCGCTCCCTCTATCGGAACCAGTTCACCCGTAGTTGAGTTCCACACCAAGTAGTCAAAAGACGTCAATTCATCCAACGCGACGTCACTTCCCTCTCCAGTAGGCAATCCAACAGCCATACTTACCGGACGCAATGCGTTGTCATCATCGGAACAGGAAACGACTCCTCCCCAAGCGAGAAAGAGCATGCTCCAAACCAGCATTTTTTTCATGTCTCTATCATTTTAAAATTAATACTATGCAACGAATGTCTCTCTTGCATTCGTCTCTTCATGCTTCTTAAAGACGATTCAATGGGAAGAAAGGGTTACAAGATGACGCCTTTTTCACCCCGGAAGTGCAAAATACCATCTCCCGCAACAACCGTCACTGGCAATCATCAAAAAGAAACCTGTACCGACGACTCGGCTAACAAAATCAAGCAAAAAGAAGATTTACGCGAACAAACGTCTGGAGAGACTTGGGGATTAGGAGTGTTCAACTGCTAATCAGAATTAACATTCGACTTGAATTGACGAGTCTATTTCAGAAAACTTAGCACTACATCGCACGAAAACAGGAAAAATCCCGCCGGGAAACATACATTTCGCCGCATCAAAATACAAAACCGATGCGGCAAAATTAAAGTTTCACGGCATGAAATATGCAAAAACAGCGGGAGAAGTCCGAATTTGACCGTCCGGGAATCTGATTTTTGCAGTTTCCTCTCCAGCATCCAAAAAGGAAGGTTTGAGTTACTCATCGTAAAAAAGACAGAAAAGAACAAAAGGGCACTCAAACAACTGACAGAGCATTCATCTGCATGCTGCACATTGCCTGAAAAGACTCTTTCCCATTCCACCCCGACTTCAGGTATAAAATACAGCCGGGCGGAAAGCTTCATCTGACATTTTGACAAAATGACACCCCACCATGTAAAACCAAACCTCCGGAGACCAAGCATTCACACTCAGCCTGCCGGAGGTTTGATAACAGCTCTCCTCTATAAGTCATGCCTGTTTTGCATCACCTCACAGATTCAAGAAATTCCATCTCTATGATGCGCAAGTTATGACGGCTCTTGCTCTTTCGGGCTTTCTTCTCCATGTCGTTGGCTGCACCACCCGCCACTTCAACAATCTGGCCAAAAGCATCCTTATCCGTCGTGCTGCCTTTCAGACGCACTGTGATTTCATTCGTACGGACAGGTTCAGCTATTTCCAGATGAATGTATCCAAGGCTCTTCTCCGTGTTTCCACTCCAGATGAGCTTGTCGCCTGCATAAACTTCCAACGGATAGCTGCGTGAACGCCACCCGTTAAGCTTCATGCAGATGTCATCCACTTCAGCCTCACGTGCCAAGGTATAGGTAATCCATGCGGTAGACAACTGTCCGTCATTGGCCCATTCACTCAGTTCGTTGTCATCATAGCTCCGTACGGCATCCGCCTGGTTGGACCCCGCCTGAGCTGAAACAATGGCCACGTCGTACTTGGTGTCCACATAAGAAGGAGTTTGTGGAGTTTCTCCTTTGAGCAGACTTCCTTTCAGCGTATTTTGAGGTAAATAGTCACTCAACCCACCTTCGACCTGTACGGGGACGGTTTGCAACACGAGCGTTGCTGCAGGCATCCTTCAGCCTCGGCCTTCACGGTAATCTTTCCCGCCTTGGTCGTACTGCGGATGAGTGCACGATTGATGCCACACTCTACGGGCAGGTTGGTATCAAGGATATGATTGTGCGCCCCTTGGGCAATGCCACCACGCCATTCGGCTTCTCCATCCAGCGTGAACTTCACCATGCGGTTATCGAGCGGACAACAACGTCCGTCCTTGTCTACCACCTCAAACTGGAGCAGTGCCATATCAGCCCCATCGGCATGGAATCCCTCCGGGTTCTGAATAGCCGTCAGTTTCAGGCTTACAGGCTCACCGGCTGTCTGCAGTTCATAGCGGCTCACGTCCTTACCATCGGCATCATAGCTGACCGCTTCCAGCTTGCCCGGTTGATAAGCCACCTTGTCAAAGGTAAAGAGAAAATGATATTCACGTTTGCCTTTGCCCAGGGACTGACCGTTCAGGAAAAGTTCCACTTCTTCCCCGTTGGACACCACATAGACAGGCTTCACGGTATTCTCCGGATAGTTCCAATGACCAATGATGTAAGTCTGATACTTATCAGTGTCTACCCAACCATTCCACATCACCTGATGGGCAAAGAAACCATCCTTGGAGATACGCATGGCATCCACCACACCACTGCGACGATAGTTCTCCTCCCCACGATAGTGGGTGTTCGTGTCAGAGAAGACAACCTTCGTACCTCCGGCACTCACACGCAGCCCCGTGCCGGGACGTTCCCGCCAATAGTCATACCAGCGGCGTACCTGTTCTACGGCCAGCATATCCTGATTGCGGTTATAGTCTGTAGCAGGCTTGCCTTTATAAAGCGGCCCGGCACCTTCTTTATGGAAAGGATAGCTGTATTCATCCAATACTTGCGCAAGCCCTCATCACGGCAATACTCCGTGGCCCACATGGGGTGCTTCTTGCTCTTGTTGATGTAAAGCATCTCGCCTCCATATTCCGCCTCATTGATATCAAGCATCTCACGGGAACCGATGGCACGACCTCCGAAGGGGTCAAAACGGTCACGGATGCCTTTCATCTCAATCATGTGTTCACGACTGATAGACTCATTGCCGCACTCATAGAAAATAATGCTCGGATTGTTACGGTTATATATGATGGCATCCCGCATCAATTCAGTACGCTGTTCCCATTGGCGTCCCTGACGGTCTTTCTCCGCATCACCCGCAGGCATGGCCTGGAGCAAGCCGACACGGTCGCATGACTCCACATCCTGTTTCCATGGTGTGACGTGCATCCAGCGCACCAGATTGGCATTCCCCTCCACCATCAAACCGTTGGAGTAATCACTCAGCCAGGCAGGAACAGACAAGCCTACAGCCGGCCATTCATTGCTCGTGCGCTGAGCGTATCCCTTCATCTGGATTACCCGGTCATTCAGCCATATCTTGCCCTCACCGAAACGCGTCTTGCGGAATCCCGTACGGGTCATCACTTCGTCAAACGCCTCTCCCTTCTCATCGAGCAACGCAGTCTTTACCTTATAAAGATAGCCATAGCCCCAGCTCCAGAAATGCAGCCCGTTCACGTCAGCGGCTGCCTTCACCAGGCCGGTCGTACCGGGTTGCAACCTCAGCTTCTCCCCTTCAAAGGTCTTCACCACCTTGTCGTCAGGGTCGAGTATCGTCACGCGGTAACCGAACGTGCGGGCTTCGGAGGCATCGTTCTTCACCTCCGACTCGGCATGAATCTTCGCCTTGCGTCCGGGAATATCAAAATCGGTGGCATAGACATATACACCGGTTGTACGCAGACTGCTGTACAAAGGCAGAGTCTGATACACTTTGTCGGTCACATGCAGGAACACATTCTTGGGTATGCCACCCTTTGAAATCGGTAAATCTTTTAAAATGCCTCCCTGTACTTTTGCATAGTCAATGCCTTCAGATGACAATAGATTTCTCTTTATATCATCCATGTAGTGCATCAATATTCTTTTACTTTCCTATCCATTGTAATTTGGGCTCTTCTACTAAGTTCTAATATTGTTACTTATCTTTATTTTGTTGCGTTCACATCAATAAAATTTAAAATTAGTTTCAGTAGGATCAGCTGTTTTCTCTAAAACACTTACCGGTTTTAATTCGAAACAAAAACCGTAGTTCAGAGATTCGGCAAGCTTCCCACTAAATGGATTTTTTCTTTTAAGACCGAAAATTCTTACAGTGAAGTGATTTAAACTTATGTATATCAATTAAAATGTTGTCAAACAGCGTACAAAT
>ERZ838839.59-NODE-59-length-136777-cov-45.510686_pt1 | contig 136777 bp, 102 predicted proteins | sample MGYA00519909_ERZ838839 | MGnify/ENA primary metagenome ERZ838839 (study PRJEB31850, sample SAMEA3708843) | human gut metagenome | biome: human gut; feature: human-associated habitat; material: faeces | place: China | collected 2014 ...
AGCCTGTAGCTAGCGTTCATCCTGAGCCAGGATCAAACTCTTCATTGTAAAATATCTTTTTTACTCTTTTCAGAGTGAATTTTCTGTCTCAGAACATTTCCTTCTTTCTGACTTCATCCGAATCTTACGACCCGGACAGGTCTTGACGGTTATTCTTTTGTACTACTTTGTCTGTTTATCTAAATTCTTTCAATGAACTCTTTTCATTTTCAAGCTTCCGTTCGTTGTCGAAAGCGTTTGCAAAGTTAAGAAGTTTTTCATATTCGCTCCAAATTTTTTCGAAGTTTTTTTTGAAAAATTTCTTCGAGGCGTTTTCCGAAGATGCCGTTCTCGCTCTCTTACCGCTCCGGTAAAATAAGATACTTAGCCTCAACGCGTTAACCTCAACACTCTGTCAATCTGCTTGCCGTCTCTCTCGAAAGCGGGTGCAAAATTACAGGCTTTTTCCGAAACTGCAAATATTATACGCACTTTTTTTATAACTTTTTTCAAATATTTTTGCAAATAACTGTTTTACAGCAGGTTTTATGACTTCTTTTTCTGCAAGAAGACTTTCTGAAGAGAACTATATATACATTATTATATAATACAAGCACTGATACCCAAAGAACAACAAACGGGAAATTTATTCACAGATTCGTAATCTGATACTCCAAACACAAAGAAAAATGACTCACAGCACACAATGATTCCGGTTCTAAACAAAACCGGATTCCCCATTTTTTCTGTGTCTTCAACCGGAAAACAGCATCCGGAAGAATTATTCGGACTAAAATTTAATCCCAATAATAACCTCAAAAAACGTGACTTGTCGCGTGAGCTATCGATACTTGTATCGTTGCCTTACGTGACTTGTCGCATCAGCCAACGCGACAAGTCGCGTTTTTTAAACCAACAAAGACCCCGATTTATCATCAATTATAGTACATTCAGACTTTTCATCGATGCATTCCGGCTGTCTTCACATGCCCCTCAAGCAATCAATCCACAAAAATTCCCAATTCCACAATAAGAAAACACAAAACAACAATCAAACTTCACTTTTTTCTCATCACCTACCTTATTAATTCTGATAAATATCTACCTTTGTAAATCTATAGACTAACATAATTTCTATTCGTCCCTACGCTTTATGGCAAAAGAAAAAACAATCTATATCTGTACTAATTGCGGACAAGAATCCCCTAAATGGGCTGGTAAATGTCCTGCATGTGGACAATGGAATACTTTTGTAGAAGAAGTTGTACGCAAAGAGACACCCGTAGCCAAACATGTAGCACGTGGTATAGAATCCGTTCACTCAAAGCCACAGTATCTGAAAGAAATTGTATCGAGCGATGAACAGCGTATCAACATGTACGATGAAGAGCTCAATCGCGTATTGGGTGGAGGACTAGTGCAAGGTTCACTAACTTTGATTGGCGGAGAACCCGGTATAGGAAAATCTACCCTTGTCTTACAAACGGTTTTACGTTTAAAAGACAAAAAGATACTTTATATCTCGGGAGAAGAAAGCGCCCGCCAACTCAAACTGCGTGCAGACCGCATTCCACACCCCGAAGAAAATCATCTTCAAATTGCATGTGAAACCTCTTTGGAACAAATCTTCACTCATATAAAGAACACTGCACCCGACCTAGTTATCATCGACTCCATACAAACTATTTCAACGGAAAGCATTGATTCTTCTCCAGGCAGCATTGTACAAGTACGTGAATGCTCAGCCTCTATCCTTAAATTCGCAAAAGAGACAGGAACTCCTGTCATACTAATCGGACATATTAATAAAGAAGGAAGCATTGCCGGCCCTAAAGTTTTGGAACACATTGTAGATACTGTTCTCCAGTTTGAAGGTGACCAACATTATATGTACCGCATTTTGCGAAGTATCAAAAACCGCTTCGGAAGTACGGCCGAATTAGGTATCTACGAAATGCGACAAGATGGATTACGTCAGGTAAGCAATCCTTCCGAACTATTACTTACTCAAGATCATGAAGGAATGAGCGGAGTCGCCATTGCCTGCGCAGTAGAAGGCATCCGTCCTTTCCTCATCGAAGTACAAGCCCTGGTCAGCACTGCCGCCTACGGAATGCCTCAACGCTCGGCGACCGGATTCGATCTGCGCCGCATGAACATGCTTCTGGCTGTACTCGAAAAAAGAGTAGGTTTCAAACTGGCCCAGAAAGATGTATTTCTGAATATAGCAGGAGGACTAAAGGTAAACGATCCGGCTATCGACCTGGCAGTCATCAGCGCCATCTTGTCCAGCAACATGGATACTGAAATAGAAGCCGGAGTGTGTATGGCAGGAGAAGTAGGATTAAGTGGAGAAATACGTCCGGTCAACCGTATTGAACAACGTATCAGCGAAGCTGAAAAACTCGGATTTACCCGTATGCTTGTCCCCAAGCACAATTTACAAGGATTGGATAGAAAAAAAATAAAAATCGAACTTGTCCCTGTCCGGAAAGTAGAAGAAGCTTTCCGCCAGCTGTTCGGATAACTTCATCTCAAATATGATAAACGAATACCAAATAAGAGTACTGCCAGAACAGGCAGCAAACGAGCAATCGTTAAAACAATATATCGGTCGGGAGAAAGGCATCGATATACGCACCATCCATGCTATACGCATATTGAAGCGAAGCATTGATGCCCGCCAACGTACAATCTTTATCAATCTGAAGATTCGTGTGTTCATCAACGAAGAACCAACCGAAACAGAGTATATTCCTACAGAATATAAAAATGTATCAGACAAGCCATCCGTCATTGTTGTAGGAGCAGGCCCGGGAGGTCTCTTTGCAGCCCTTAAACTGATAGAACTTGGTCTGCGCCCCATCGTTGTTGAACGAGGAAAAAATGTACGCGACCGAAAAGAAGACCTTGCAAGAATCAGCCGCGAGCATAAAGTAGACTCCGAATCTAACTACAGTTTTGGAGAAGGAGGAGCGGGTGCATACTCTGACGGGAAACTCTATACCCGCAGTAAAAAACGTGGAAATGTCGACAAGATATTAAATGTATTCTGCCAACACGGAGCAAGTACCTCTATTCTGGTAGACGCACATCCTCATATCGGAACAGATAAATTACCCCGCGTCATCGAAAATATGCGCAACACTATTCTTGCTTGCGGAGGTGAAGTACATTTCCAGACCCGAATGGATGCTCTGATTATAGAACACAATAAAATTATAGGAATTGAAACCCATACAGGACAAATCTTTAAAGGTCCCGTAATTCTCGCTACAGGTCACTCGGCAAGAGACGTATACCGCTGGTTATACTCCCACCAAGTACCTATTGAAAGCAAAGGAATTGCAGTCGGAGTTCGTTTGGAGCATCCATCTGCTTTAATAGACCAAATACAATACCATAATAAAAACGGAAGAGGAAAATATTTGCCAGCAGCCGAATACAGTTTTGTACAACAAGTAGACGGCAGAGGGGTATACAGTTTCTGTATGTGTCCGGGAGGTTTCGTTGTTCCGGCAGCCAGCGGTCCGCACCAATTGGTAGTAAACGGAATGAGCCCCAGCAACCGTGGTACAAAATGGAGTAACTCTGGCATGGTAGTAGAAATTCGCCCTGAAGATCTGCTCCACCCCGACCTTCAATTGACACCTGGAGAACTGATACCCGGTTCCGAACTGGCACAAACAGAAGCCCTTATCCAGGCATCCGGCAAACAAGAAAAAGATAATCTTCATGTTTTGTCTATCATGCGATTCCAGGAACAATTGGAACAACTATGCTGGCAACAAGGCAATATGCGCCAAACAGCCCCTTCACAACGAATGGTAGACTTTACTCAAAAAAAACTGAGCTACGATCTTCCTAAGAGTTCGTACAGTCCCGGACTGGTTTCTTCTCCTTTACACTTTTGGATGCCCCCTTTCATCAGCGAACGTCTGAGCAAAGGTTTCCAACTTTTTGGAAAAAGTTCAAGAGGATTTCTAACCAACGAAGCAGTTATGATTGCCGTAGAAACACGCACTTCTGCTCCTATACGTATTGTACGTGATACTGAGACCTTACAGCATGTAACAATCGAAGGTTTATTCCCTTGCGGTGAAGGAGCAGGTTACGCAGGTGGTATAGTCTCAGCAGGTATTGATGGAGAACGTTGCGCAGAAGCCGTTGCAGCATATTTAAGTTAAACTTATGATAAACAAGACTCCCGAAATAGCAATAATCGAGCCGAACACACTGACAGCATTAGGACTACAGACCATTCTGGAAGAGTTGATTCCTGATGCTATCATCCGTGTGTTTCCAAGTTTTGCAGCTTTGATAGATGATACTCCCGATATGTATGCTCATTATTTTGTGTCTATTCACATATATTTTGAGCATACCTCTTTCTTCCTTGAACGCTTTCCCAAAGCAATTGTATTGTCCACCAACGAACACCCTCTACTCAAAAACAACATTCCCAATCTGAATATCAGTCTCCCCAGAGAGCAACTGATTCTATCTCTTATGCAATTGCATACCCATGGACATAACTCCTCTCAACACCCCCATTCCTCTGCATCTTCAGCAGAAGAACACGAATTATCCCCCCGGGAGATAGAAGTGCTAATTCTGTTGACCAAAGGATTTATCAATAAAGAAATAGCAGAAAAACTGAATATCGGGCAGACCACCGTCATAACCCACCGCAAAAACATTACAGCCAAATTAGGTATTAAATCCATTGCCGGACTGGCTATTTATGCCGTAATGCACGGCTACATAGAAGCCGACCGAATATAAGTGTAATAAAGTCTAAATTATTTTGATAGCCCACTGATTTTTCCGACATTTGCATAATGTGCTTATGATATAAGATGTTATGCAAAAATTTTTTATAACTATATATTTTCTACTGACATTACTACCCCTACGCGCACAAATCTTTCAATATATTGAAATGGAAAACGGATTGAGCAGCCGGCGGGTATTATCCATACAACAAGATCCACAAGAATATATGTGGATCTTGACTCACAAGGGAATAGACCGATATGACGGAAAACAATTCTACCACTATAAACTACAGAGTTCTAAAAGGGTCATGAATTTCTATCCGGATCTCAATACCCTCCATATAGATTCGGACAGCATCCTTTGGGAGTATGGAAAAGACGGCTATGTATTCCGTTTTAATGCACTCAAAGACTCTTTTCAATTAGTTTTCGATTTACACGATCAATATCCTCACCTAAAACAAACTCCTATATCAACAGTTTATTTTGATAAAAAGGATTATATCTGGTTTTGCTGTGGAAATAATATAATCCGATTCCATACAAAGACTAAGAAGTCGCAAATTTTATCGGAAAATATAAAAGAAAATATCATGGGTATAACCGAAGCCCAAAAGGGTATATTCTATTTTGCGACCAATAAGACTATATATAGGATTACTTTTTCCGATCAAAAGACAGTAACCAAAATAGAAAATGTGGATATAGGCAATATGCGCCTGATCAATTACATCTACTATCATCAGAATACCGACAAACTAATTATCAGTACTCTGATGAATGGTTTATACGTCTATACACCACACGAAAATAAAATCTGCAAATTAGAAAACACACTAAAAGATGTAGGCATCAACACCATTAAGCCATATAAAACCCCATACGAAGTGTTGATAGCCACAGACGGAGATGGAGTCTATAAATTAAATCTGAAGACTCACCAGCTTGAACACTTCTTAAAAGAAGATTACGAAAAGCCTAATAAAATGAACGGAAGCATTATCAAAGATATTTATATTGATAAAGCTCACCGCATATGGAATGTTATTTATCCTACAGGCATTACTGTATATTCTGAAAAATATCCTAGCTACGAATGGATAAAAGAATCAAGAACAAACCAAAACTCTCTTATCGACGATAGAATAAATGCAATTTTACAAGACTCTGAGGGAGATACATGGTACGCTACAAGTAACGGTATCAGCTGCTTCGATGTCAGTGAAAAGAAATGGAAAAACTACCTCGCACCATCCAGTAAGGATACCCCCAATGATAATCGTATCTTTATATCCCTGTGTGAACTGGAGCCAGGAATTATTGTCGCCGGAGGATACATGTCGGGAACTTACCAAATCAATAAACGAACCGGAAAAGTAACATTCTCATTTCAGCCGGCAGTTACCAAAGGAGAAACTCCCGACAAATATATACGCAGCATTCACCGCGACCAATGTAACACAATCTGGAGTGGAGGATTCTACAGCTTGCGTTCTTATAACTTACAAACCAAGGAAAGCAATCGGTACAATACAGCTTACCCTATTACTTGCATCAAAGATAGAGACGAACAATCACTTTGGATAGGAACTATCAACGGACTCTATATTTTTGATAAGTTGAAAAAAGAATTTATAACCTACGACAATCTTCCTAATACCGGATGCGTCAACTGTATCTATCAAACCAATGATGGCAGTAAAACCTATATCGGTACCTATGGAAACGGATTATTTATCTTCGATAATAAACAAAATACACATATCCACTACTATCAAGATAATAGTGGATTGATTACCAATAATATCTATTGCATTATTCCGAACAAACAGGGAAATCTGATTCTAGGAACAGAAAACGGACTGTCGCAGTTCGATACAAAAGAAAATTTATTCATCAACTGGACAAAAGAACAAGGTTTACTATCAGCTAATTTCAACCAAAATGCAGCTGTACATACGAATAACGGATATCTGATTTTTGGAAGCAACGAAGGAGCTATCATTTTACCAGACAGCATCACTTTTCCTCGTAACTTTTCTACACACATGGTATTCAATAATTTGAGTATCATGTATCAGACTGTATACCCTCAAGAAAAGAATTCACCTTTACAAAAGCCTTTGAACGAGACTTCTACCATTCAACTGGGATACAACCAAAACACATTCTCCTTCAATGTGTCATCCATCAATTACGATAATCCATCCAATATTTTATACAGTTGGAAACTTGAGGGCTTTTATGAACATTGGACACAACCTTCTACCAACAATTTAATTCGATATACTAACTTATCTCCTGGCAACTATACTCTTAAAGTACGTTCCATCCTATTGGATAACAACCAAGTGTTAGAAGAACGTAGCATACAGATTATTGTAGAACGTCCATTCTGGTCCACATTTTGGGCTTTTCTGATTTATGCATTACTGCTCATTGGTATTGCATACGGCATCATGCGCTATCAAATTATAAAAAGAGAACGAAAAACATCTCAGGAAAAAATCAACTTTTTTGTTCATACAGCCCATGACATACGCACTCCACTGACATTGATAAAAGCTCCATTGGGAGAAATTCTTAAAAATGAGCAATTGTCGGAACAGGGATTAGTTAACATCAATCTAGCCATGCAAAATACCGATAACCTATCCAACCTGGCTAATAATTTGATGAATTTTCAAAAAGAAGAGTTATACAGTTCCAGTGTTATAGTCAGCAAGCAGGAACTTAATCAATATTTGCATACTTATCTTCTTCAATTTGAAAACTACGCCAAACAAAAGGGGCTTAACCTACAATATAAAAGTAATTTTGAGCACCTCGATGTGTGGATTGACTGCAATAAAATGGATTCTATTCTGCGCAATCTGCTCAGCAATGCATTAAAATACACACCTTCGGGAGGCAGTGTTACGGTAGAAGCTTCTCACACTAAAAACAACTGGACTGTCGTTGTAACAGATACCGGCATTGGCATTCCCAAGCAAGATCAGAAAAAATTATTCAAATTTCTGTTCAGAGGAAGCAATGCCACGAATCAGCTGATTACCGGTTCGGGGGTAGGAATGCTGTTGACCTATCGGCTTATTAAAAATCATGAAGGAAAAATCAGTTTCAATAGCACAGAAAATGTTGGTTCTTCCTTCCAACTGACTTTCCCTATCAAAAGCAACAATTATCAATATAAGAGTGATTCACTTCCGCAGGATGTGTCAAGCGCCTTATTGTTACAAGAAAACATAGACCCTATTATCACTGAAAAAGAAAATTCAGAAGCTCCACTTATTATGATTGTGGAAGATAATAACAGTCTGCGCTCTTTCTTATTGCAAAGTTTGTCTGCCCAATATCGTGTTACAGGAGCCGAAAATGGCCAAGAAGCCATAGAAAAGATAAAGAAAGAACAACCAGATCTTATCCTTTCAGATGTGATGATGCCTGTCATGAGCGGAGAAGAACTCTGCAAAATAATTAAAAGCAATATTGAAACCAGCCATATCCCCATTATCCTGCTCACAGCATTAGGAGATCGGGAACATATTTTACGAGGATTGGAAACAAAGGCCGACATGTACATTGTAAAACCATTCGACCTTACCGTGCTGAAAGCAAACATCAGTAATGTGCTTGAAAACAGAGAACTTATTCGTACTCGTTTCCAACAAGTAAACCCGTCTCCATTAGAAACAGAAGCAGAGAGCTCCCTTCCCCAATTGTCGAATTTGGATGATGAGTTTATGAACAAAGTCACAGCATTAGTCAAAGAAAAAATGAGTGCTGAGCTGAATGTAGATATACTCTGTGCTGCCATGAATATGAGCCGTACCAGCTTCTATAACAAGATGAAAGCACTGACAGGTATTCCCCCTGCCGACTTCATCCGAAACATCCGAATGAAAGAAGCTGCAATTTTACTGAAAAGCAAGCAATACTCCGTGACAGAAGTAGCAGAAATGATAGGAGTTTCTGATCCCAAATACTTCACCGATGTATTTAAAAAATTTTATGGGGTTCCTCCCAGCACATATATGAAACAGAATAACTGATTATGAATTTTTACATTAAATCATTCCTCATCTTCTTCCGCATTGGTATTTTTACCATCGGAGGAGGATACGCAATGGTCCCTTTGATAGAGACAGAACTTGTAAATAAACGAAAATGGATTTCACAAAGTGATTTCCTCGACTTAATGGCTTTAGCCCAAACGGTGCCCGGTATTTTTGCTGTCAACATAGCCATCTTCATCGGTTATAAACTACGAAAATTCTGGGGAGCTTTTTGGATGGCATTAGGAACAATCCTACCTTCTTTTTTCATTATTCTGGCTATTGCTTTATTCTTCCAGCAGATGAAAGACAACTCGGCAGTAGAGAGTATTTTTAAAGGGATCCGTCCTGCTGTGGTAGCCTTAATAGCTGTTCCCACCTTCAAAATGGCCAAATCAGCCCGTATCAACCGATATAATTTATGGATACCGGTTGTTTCTGCCCTACTTATCTGGCTTCTTGATTTCTCCCCTATATACATTATTATACTTAGCGGACTGGGAGGATACTTATACGGACGTTTCCAGAGAAATAAACAAAATCAACTAAAGGAGGAAAAATAAAATGATTTTCTTACAACTGTTTTATACATTCTTTAAAATAGGCCTGTTCGGATTCGGTGGAGGATATGCCATGCTTTCCATGATTCAGGGAGAAGTGGTAACCCGTTACGAATGGCTTTCTACTTCCGAGTTTACAGACATCATAGCCATCAGTCAGATGACTCCCGGTCCTATCGGTATCAATTCGGCCACTTATGTAGGATATAGTGCAGTAGTCAATGCCGGTTATTCGCACGCCATAGGAGTATTAGGCTCCGTGTTGGCCACCTGTGCAGTAGTACTCCCCTCTTTTATTTTAATGATAACTATCAGCAAATTCTTTTTAAAATACCAAAAACATCCGATTATCGCTTCTGTCTTCAGCGGACTTCGTCCTGGTGTAGTCGGATTGCTGGCTGCAGCCGCTCTTGTATTAATGAATGGTGAGAACTTCGGAACAGATACCAGACAAATTATAATCAGTTGCATTTTATTTGCAGGAGCATTTTTAGCCTCCTACCGCTACAAGGTCAACCCCATTTTACTCATTGTAATCTGTGGTGCTGCAGGTTATTTCATATTCAATTAATTCAAGCCATTTATAACCATGAAACATACAATTTCTCCCCTTTACCTGATTTTATGTCTTCTACTTTCTGCCTGCGGAGCTCGGAAACAATCCAGTTCTCCGGAATCAGAAGGAGATACTCTGACACTGAAATATGCCAAAAACCTATGTATCGTCAAGTACAACGACTATACCCTTGCCACTCTTCGGAATCCGTGGGATACAACTAAAGTCTTACGCACTTACATTCTGACTGATAAGTCGAAACCTCAGCCTAGTTCACTCCCTCAAGGTACCCTTGTACAAGTTCCACTCTCACGTTCCCTCGTCTATTCTTCTGTTCATTGCAGCCTGTTAGACGAACTGGAAGCCGTCAATCAGATAAAAGGTATATGCGATCTTTCCTATATAAGCATACCCTCTATCCAAGAAGGCTGCCGAAGCGGGAAAATTACCGATGCAGGAAACAGTATGAGTCCGGATATCGAAAAGATTATCGACATGCATCCGGATGCCATCCTTCTTTCCCCTTACGAAAACAGCAACGGATACGGACGGATAGAAAAACTGAATATACCTATCATCGAATGTGCCGACTACATGGAAACATCACCACTGGGGCGGGCAGAATGGATGCGCTTTTTCGGCCTTCTTTACGGATGTGAGCACAAAACCGATTCGTTATTTGCTCAAGTAGAAAAAGAATATTCCGATATAAAATCAAAGACTTCCTCCTTATCAGAACGTCCTTCCGTATTCAGCGAACTGAAAATCGGTTCTACATGGTATGTAGCAGGAGGCAACAGTACAACCAGCCGGTTCTTTGCTGATGCCGGTGCACGCTATGTTTTCTCCCAACTGCCACAAAGCGGATCGGTAGCTTTATCGGCTGAAGCCGTTCTTGACAAAGCACAAGATGCTGATTTCTGGCTCATCAAATACAATCAGGATAAAGACAAGACCTATACAGAGCTAAAAAAAGAAGATGTATTATATGCACAATTCGAAGCCTTTAAAAACCGTCAGATTTACGGATGCAACACCCACTACATCCGTTTCTACGAAGAATCTCCTTTTCATCCGGAATATCTGTTGAAAGACTTCGTAAAAATCTTCCATCCAGAATTATTGCCAGACTACCAGTCACGCTATTTCCACTCACTCAACGAATAGACCTATGAACGTATACCCCTTAAACCATAAAGGATATACTTACGGCATCGCATTGTCTGTCGTGATTGTATTGCTACTTTTTGCCAATTTAATATTCGGTTCTGTCGATATTCCCTTCAGCGAAGTACTACGAATCCTGTCGGGAGAAACCTCAGAAAAAGCCAGTTGGAATTTTATCATTTGGGAGTCCCGCTTTCCACAAAGCATTACCGCCCTACTTTGCGGAGCCGCTCTTTCCGCCTCAGGCCTAATGCTACAGACAGTCTTCAATAACCCTCTGGCAGACTCATCCATCTTAGGAATCAGTTCCGGTTCCAGCCTTGGTGTAGCCTTGATTATGCTCACCGGAGGAGGAAGCATCACTGCCGGCACCTTTGCTCTGTCCGGATTTCTATCTGTCATAGCCAGTGCCTTTATCGGAGCCATTGTCATCATGGCACTTATTATCTTCCTGTCTACTCTCATCAAAAACAATATCATGCTACTCATCACCGGTATCATGATTGGATACGTCACCTCTTCTGTTATCTCACTACTGAACTTTTTCTCTACAGCCGAAGGTATCCAGTCTTTCGTCATCTGGGGATTAGGAAATTTCGGTGGTGTTTCTTCAGAAATTCTTCCTTATTTCACACTCTGCATAGTGGCAGGACTTCTCATTGCCATTCTGCTTATCAAGCCCCTCAATGCCCTGCTTTTGGGGACACGGTACGCAGAAAACTTAGGTATCAATATCCGCCGCATCCGTAGTCTGCTGCTCATTGCTACCGGTTTGTTGACAGCTACTACCACAGCTTTTTGCGGGCCCATCTCTTTCATCGGACTGGCGGTTCCCCATATCACCCGGCTGATGCTCGGCACTTCCAACCACAATTCACTGATGCCCGTCACCCTGCTTACAGGTAGTGCCATTGCCCTGCTCTGCAATCTTATCTGCATCCTGCCCGGAGATGCCGGCATCATTCCCCTCAATGCAGTGACTCCCATTCTCGGAGCACCTGTCATTATCTATGTCATTATTAACCAACGGAAGATTCAATACTTTAACTAATGAAGCAAACAGAGATTGTCATCGAAGGAAAAGATGTAAGTATCGGATATCGACACGGAAAACAAGAGCAAACAATACATAGCCGACTGAATTTCCAGCTTCGGCAAGGTGAGCTGACTTGTCTTTTAGGAGCCAATGGAGCCGGAAAGTCGACCTTACTCCGTACGCTTGCTGCCGCACAGCCGGCTTTATCGGGACATCTTCATCTCTTGGGAAAACCTCTATCCGAATATAGCGAGCGAGAACGTTCGCGCACCATCGGTGTAGTGCTGACAGACAAGACACAAGCCGGAGGACTTACAGTATACGAACTGGTTGCCTTAGGACGCCAACCTCATACCGGTTTCTTCGGAAGATTGCGTCAGGAAGATAAGGAGTTGGTTCATCATGCGCTTCATGCTGTAGGAATAGCCCACAAGGCACAATGCTATACAGCCGAACTCTCGGACGGAGAACGACAGAAAGTCATGATTGCCAAAGCATTGGTACAGGAATGTCCACTGATCCTACTCGATGAACCGACTGCTTTCCTCGATGTGGTCAGCCGCATTGAGATTATGACTCTGCTTCATCGTCTGGCTTCGGAAGAAAAGAAAGCCATCCTTCTCTCTACCCACGACATTGAGCAGGCTCTTGTTTTATCCGACCGCCTGTGGTTACTGACGCGCGAAGAAGGCTTACAGTGCGGAGTAACCGAAGATTTGATTTTACATAATCGGATGGATAGTCTTTTCCCCCACGAAGACATCCGTTTCGACCTGATGCACGGTATCTACTCTCCTACAGTGAAAGGAGAAAAAAGAATCTACCTTAAGGCTGAAAACGAAACCTTACGCCACTGGACAGAAAATGCGCTGAACCGCAATGGTTATCTTTGTATGCCGCAAACGGAAGAAAAAGCCTTTCCGGCTTTGGAAATCCATTCTCCATACGATATCAAGTATACGAACGTAAATCACATCACCTGTCAGTTTCAGTCTTTTGAGAAACTACTGAAGGAAATTGCCTGCCGCTAAAATTCAGCGAGACTTGCTCCTTTGTCAGTTTACCTCAGGAAGAAAAAAGGAAACCATCCGACGACAGAAAATACTCCTCATGCAGTACTTACAAGTGAGTAGTGTACTCATCACTTGAAAAAAGTCCAGTACTCACAAGGAAAAACTCCAGTACTCACTTATAAGTAGTGGCGGTACTACAAAAGCCATTTCTGGAAAACTCCTATATGGCCTGTAGTTGTTCCTAACAGAAGAGATACACACCCGCATTGAACAAGACTCAAGTTTCATTTGTTAACACAAAAAGCAAATTCTACCTAAACACAAATAATTGATTATGATTACAGCAGAAAACATTTTACTTATCGGATCGATTCTTATCTTTTGCAGTATCCTTATCAGCAAAACAGGGTACCGCTTCGGGATTCCTACCTTGTTACTATTCCTGCTCGTCGGTATGCTTTTCGGAAGCGACGGACTGGGCATCCAGTTCAACAGTGCTTCTGATGCACAGTTTGTAGGGATGGTAGCCTTGAGCATCATCCTGTTTACAGGAGGAATGGATACCAAACTGCAAGAAGTGCGTCCGGTAATGGTACAAGGTATTCTGCTTTCTACCGTAGGCGTTCTGCTTACCACCCTGCTTACCGGTACATTCATTTTCTATATATCCGAATGGAACAGAACCAACATTGAGCTGACCTTTATGGTTTCTCTGCTGTTGGCAGCTACCATGTCGTCGACTGACTCGGCTTCTGTATTCAATCTGCTCCGTTCCCAGCGAATGAACTTAAAGGAAAATCTCCGTCCTATGCTGGAACTGGAAAGCGGAAGTAACGACCCTATGGCCTATATGCTTACCATCGTACTGATAGAAGTTATCAGTAGCGGTAGCGAGCTTAGCGCCTGGCACATCGGACAAGGCCTGTTTACACAGTTTGTATTTGGAGGAATTATAGGTTATGCATTCGGGCGGTTTGCCATCTGGATGATTAATAAGATCAACCTTTCCAACAGCTCTCTGTATCCCATCCTGCTGTTAAGCCTCATCTTCATAACCTTTACTCTGACCGACTTTGTAAAGGGAAACGGTTATCTGGCTGTATACATCTTGGGAGTAGTAGTAGGAAATGCCAAACTTGCCTTCCGTAAAGACATAAATACCTTTATGGACGGACTGACATGGCTTTTCCAGATAATCATGTTCCTTACCTTAGGATTACTGGTCAACCCACACGAGTTGCTCGATGTTGCCGGTGTTGCCTTGCTTATCGGACTCTTTATGATTGTGATAGCCCGTCCGGTCAGTATCTTTGCGTGTCTTCTTCCCTTCCGCCACATCAGTCACAAAGCCCGTCTGTTTGTATCGTGGGTAGGATTGCGAGGTGCTGTTCCCATTATCTTTGCCACTTATCCGGTCATCGCTCAGATACCCGGCTCCAACCAGTTGTTCAACATTGTATTTTTCATCACTCTGTTGTCGCTGGTTCTGCAAGGTATGACTATAGCCAAAGTAGCCAAATGGCTGAAGCTTGATCTTCCGCAAGAAAAAGAAGGAAATGATTTCGGTATTGAACTGCCCGATGAAATCGATTCTCAGCTGCACGAAATAATACTGACCCCCGAATTGCTGAAATCCGGCAACCGTCTGGCCGATATGCATATTCCACAAGGTACATTGGTCATGCTCATCAAACGAGGCAATGAGTTTCTGATTCCTAACGGACAAGCCGAACTGCATGCCGGCGACAAACTGCTTATCATATCGGAAAACAAGAGCGTTCCACAGGCTCAATAAATATACCATTAAAAAAGTGCCTCTTCGGGTAGTAACATTCCACCCAAAGAGGCACTTCCTATATCTATTCTTATCTCGAATCAATCTTTCGGATTATTCACCCGGAAACCGTCCGTTTTCTTTCCTTTATTTCTTCCGTTCCAGTTCCTGCAAACTTTCCATCTTCTTGGTTTCAAGGAACTCGTAAATACCACAAAGATGTTCTTTCACACGTTTGTTACCAAACTCATACACCTTTGTTACCAGTCCGTCAAGGAAGTCACGATCGTGTGATACCACAATCAGCGTTCCGTCGAAATCCATCAGTGCCTGCTTCAGAATATCCTTGGTCTTCATGTCAAGATGGTTGGTAGGCTCGTCCAAAATCAGCAAGTTGACCGGTTCCAACAACAACTTAATCATGGCCAGACGCGTACGTTCACCTCCCGAAAGCACTTTCACTTTCTTCATGGAAGCCTCCGGACTGCCAAACATAAATGCCCCCAGTAAATCGCGTATCTTGTTGCGGATTTCTCCTTTTGCCACATCATCTATAGTCTGGAATACCGTCAGATTCTCATCCAACAGCGAAGCCTGGTTCTGTGCAAAATACCCTATCTGTACATTATGTCCCAAAGTCAGTGTACCTTCGTGCTCTATCTCGTTCATGATACACTTCACCAGCGTAGACTTACCCTCACCGTTCTTTCCTACGAAAGCCACTTTATCTCCACGCTCAATGGTCAGCGTTGCATTCTGGAACACTACATGATCTCCATAACTCTTACCAACACCTTCCATAATCACCGGATACGTTCCACTACGCGGCGAAGGTGGGAATTTCAGACGCAAAGCCGAAGTATCCTCTTCGTCCACTTCTACCAGTTCCAGTTTCTCCAGCATCTTGACACGGCTCTGTACCTGAAGCGTCTTACTGTATGTACCTTTAAAGCGTTCAATGAAATCCTTCGTTTCCTGAATCATCTTCTGCTGTTCCTCATACTGCTTCATCTGCTGTTCGCGACGCTCTTTGCGCAATACCAGATACTGCGAATAATTCACCTTATAATCATAGATACGTCCCATTGTCACTTCGATGGTACGTGTCGTAATATTATCTACAAACTTACGGTCGTGACTGATAACCACCACTGCCTTGGCACTGTTGATAAGGAATTCTTCCAGCCAGCCGATAGACTCGATATCCAAGTGGTTGGTAGGCTCGTCCAGCAACAATACATCCGGATTCTGCAACAACAGTTTGGCCAACTCGATACGCATACGCCATCCCCCGCTGAAATCGCTGGTCGGACGATTGAAATCTTCGCGCACAAAACCCAATCCCAGCAATGCCTTCTCTACATCCTCTTCAAAGTGAGTCATGTCGATGGCATAAAACTTCTCGCTCATAGCCGCCACCTTTTCGATAAGCGCCATATACGAGTCGCTTTCATAGTCGGTACGCGTAGCCAATTCGTTGTTCATGCGTTCAATTTCCTCTTCCATCTCCCGCAAATGCGCGAAAGCCTGCGAAGCCTCTTCGAACACCGTACGTCCGTCTTCTGTCATCAGATGCTGTGGAAGATAAGCTATGACACAATCCTTCGGAGCCGTTACCTTTCCACGTGAAGGCTGACGCACCCCTGCCAGAATCTTCAGCAAGGTAGACTTACCTGCTCCGTTCTTTCCCATCAGGGCAATGCGGTCTTTCTCGTTGATTTGAAAACTAATGTCGCTGAATAAGGTTGTTCCGCCAAACTCGACGGTAAGTCCATCTACTGATACCATATTTCTTTTTACGCTTGTTTTTAATAATGAGGTGCAAAGATAGCGAAAGGCGAGCGCAGAGACAAATGGAAAACGAAGTTTTCAAGTTTGAACTATGCCGAGCCGTATCCTATCTTAGAAAAGAAAAACAATTATTCCCTACTATTCTGTCTGCTCATCAGACGCAGGAAGTAGCGGTTCTGAAGCATCTTCCTCACTTTCCTCTGCCAGTTTTCCTTGTAAGCGTGCAGAAAACTTTTTCTTCGGAGTTATACCCAGTCCCTTCAACATCTCTGCCTGACGGATAACATTTCCCTTTCCGGTAACCAATTGTCCCAAGGCATTCTCGTAGGCCGAAGAAGCTGTCTTCAATGTATCCCCTATCTTCTCAAACGTATCGGTGAAGCCCACCAGTTTTTCATACAAAGCCGTACCACGCTTCACAATATCCTGAATATTCTTCTCCTGATATTCCCGCTTCCACAAGTCGAGTGCCAGGCGCAGCGCAGCAATCAGATTTGTCGGACTCATCAGTACCACCTTCTTCTGATACGCATAATTCCACAGGTTGGCATCGCTCTGCAAAGCCAGTACATACGCCGGCTCGTTCGGGATAAACATCATGACAAAATCCAATGAAGATACATTGTATTTAGAATAATCTTTCCGGCTCAATTCATCAATATGCGCCTTTACAGAAGCCAGATGTGCTTTCAAGTATTGCTCCTGTTCTGCCTTGTCCGTACTGCCTATATAATTTACATAAGCGGTGAGAGAAACTTTCGAGTCAATAATCACCTGACGGTTATCCGGATATACCACCAGCACATCAGGCTGCATACGTTGTCCGTTCTCATTACGCAAAGGTTCTCCGTTCTCGTCTTTCAGAAACTCCTGACGGAAATATTCCTCCCCTTCTCTCAACCCCGAGTTTTCGAGAATTGATTCCAGAATCATTTCTCCCCAGTTTCCCTGTGCTTTCGAATCTCCCTTCAAAGCCCGGGTCAGGTTATTGGCATCGTCACTAATCTGCTTGTTCAGCAAAACCAACTCTTTAATACGGTCTTCCAATGAAAAGCGTTGTTTCGACTCCTTGTCGTACACTTCCTCCACCTGATGCTTAAACTCTTTCAGATTCTCCCCAAACGGTTTCAGCAACGAAGCAAGACTCTCCGCACTCAGTTTGTTGAAATTTTCCGTTTTCTGCTGAAATATCTTATTGGCTATATTTTCAAACTCCAGATTAAACTGCTTATGCAAAGCCGCCACTTCTTCTTTCTGGCTTTCCAGTTTCTCTTCAAGTGCTTTTTTCTCTGCCTTAACAGTAGCCAGTTCCTGCTGCGCATCATTGTACTCCTGCTGCAAGTGCTGTATCTGTCCGGCCTGCACAGCCTGCTGTTCCTTTCCGGCAGCCAGCAGTTCCTGCATATGCCCCTGCTGCATTTGCATCTGCTCCTGTTGCACCTGTATCTGTCCACGGAGTGTTCCTATCTGTCGTGCAGCCCACAGGTATCCCATTACGCCACCCAGTATTAATCCCAACACTATATATATTACCATATCCATTATTTTTTCTCCTTTTTATATCCTTGAATCATAAAATAAATACCTATTGCCACAAAAGGAATACTGAGCCACTGTCCCATATTCAGCATCATACCATCCTCAAAGCTTTCCTGATTTTCCTTGATAAACTCTATGAAGAAACGGAATACAAAGATGGTAGTCAGACACAAGCCGAAGAAAAATCCCCGATGCAAATGTTCCTTCCGGGTACGATACAGATACCACATCAGCAAACCGATGCAGAAATAAGCCAGCGCCTCGTAAAGTTGTGCCGGATGACGGGGGTGCATATCTACCCGTTCGAACACAAAAGCCCAAGGCATATCCGAGGGAAGACCTATAATTTCAGAATTCATCAGATTGGCAATACGGATACATCCTGCTGTCAACGGAGTAGCCAGTGCGATGATGTCTGCCACATCCAGGAAGTGCATCTTCGTCTTCCGGCAATACAAAACCAATGCTATAATCAGTCCCAACGTACCGCCATGGCTTGCCAACCCTGCATAACCGATAAACTTCCATCCTCCATCGGGCAAAAAGCGTACGGGAAGTATTATCTCTGCCAGATGTTGAGAGAAATAAGCCCAGTCGTAAAACAAACAGTGCCCCAGACGTGCTCCAACAAAAATACCTACCACACAATATACAAACAGCCGGTTGAAGTCGTTCTCCGACAAACCTCTTGCCTTGAACACTCTTCCTGCTACTACCAGAGCAGCTGCCAGTCCAATCATCCAGAACAGGCTATACCAACGAAGCCCGAAACCCAATACTTGGAAAATCACCGGGTCGGGATTCCAATGAATCTGTGCTAACATATTATTCTATTTTAAAAATCCGGTATAAAGATACTGCTTTATCGGAAAACAGAAGAGTGCCTACTTACTTTATCCGAATTTTTACACAATGAGGCAGTCTGTTTTTTTTAGTTCTGTATACAACATGAGCAAGTTCTATAACCTTTTTGCACCAATCAGGTATTTCGAAAAGAAAGTAGAAAAAATACTTTTCCAACAGCCTCAACAAAAGACTGGAATTTTTATATATGTTTGTGGAATTAAAAATCATCTTTGACAAACAATCATTAGCAAAAATAATTGAAAAATAATTCTAAAAACGGGTACCCGATTCATCGTGTCATTCGTATTTATATCAAACATTAAAAATTGACTTTATGAAATTAAGATTAACACCTATTTTAGCCTTTTACCTATTGTGTACCTCCTACTTGAATGCACAGACTACTGAATCTATCAATATAGAATTACATAATGTTCCAATGGCTGAAGCCTTGAAAAACATAGAAAATAAAAGCGGCTCTCATATTTTATTTTACTATAAAGATATAGAGCAATTTAAAGTTTCATGCGACTTAAAGGATGTGTCCTTCGATAAAGTAATGGAATTCATATTATCCGGAAAACCACTTACCTGTAAGAAGGTAAATGACAACACTTATATCATTAAAAAAGAAGATACTGCTAATGAAGAAAAAGAACATATATTGTCTGGGGCTGTAAAAGATTCTTTGAATATTCCAGTAGAAGCTGCAGTTGTAAGTATAATAAATCCACAAACAGGGGCTTCATACAATCAGTGTATAACCGATACAAAAGGACAATTCAAAATTAAGGCAAAAGGAAGAATTCAATTATATATAAACTGTTTAGGATATTCCCCTTACTTAAGTTCTCCTTTTCTGATAAAGAAGGATACTGTATCAAATATCATGTTACGGTCATCAAGTATTATGCTTGAGGATGTCCTTGTTATAGGAGAAAAACAGACACCATCGATACGTGTGGTAAATGGCAATACGATTTTCTTTCCCAAAAACAGTGCTACATTGGCTGGAAGTTCAGCTTTGGAAGTCTTAAAGAAAACCCCAGGTGTATTTGTTGACGGAAATGATAATGTGAGTATAGGAGGCAGAAACGGTGTCTTGATTATTTTCAATGGGAAGCCTACATACATGCAACAAGAAGAACTTGTTTCCATGCTCAAATCGATGTCATCCACATCAGTCACTTCCATAGAGGTTATAAACAATCCATCTGCACAATATGATGCTGAGGGATCTGGAGGTATTATCAACATTAATACTCAAAAACAACCGACAGAAGGCTACTCTTTTTCTATGAATAATGGCATTTCCTACTGGAAGAACCTCCGTCAGAATACAGAACTGTCATTCAGCTACACACAAGGCAAATTCAGCTTGATGGGAAACTATCATCACCAGTTTGGCTATTATGACTTAGACTATGGAATGCATCGTATACAATCGGGGAAAGATTACTATAGCCCTACAAAAGATACAGATAAGCGTAAAACCATAGCTGGTAATCTCGATTTTGAATATCAAATAAATGACAACAATACAATAGGCGGACAACTTACAGCCAACACTCTTTTTGGACCAGGACGGACAAACACAATTACAGAAATCAGAGATTTGGAAAGTAACACTTTGGAGCAAATTCTTTATGCACAAAACGAATATTATATGCAAAAAGGTAACAGATATGGAGCTAACCTTTATTACATTTCTACCCCCAAAGAAGGAGTTAAATATACAATAGATGCCAATTATGCATGGTTCGACGGAGGATCAGGAAACTTACAACCCAATACATATAAACTCCCGAATGGTGAAACGACAAGCGATCTTCTATATAAGTCAGTCAATAGCAGGAATATTCATATTTATGCTTTATCGTATAATCAACAACATAAAATCGGCTCTGGTGAACTTAAATCCGGTATCAAGTATTCCCACGTCAATGCTGATAATGGATATAAGTTTTTTGAAATAAAGAATAATGAAGAATATATTGATGCTACACAGTCTAACGATTTTACTTATAAAGAACAGATACTGGCTGCTTATCTGCTTTATTCGTACCCTATCAACAAAAGATTAAATTTGGAACTTGGACTGCGAGGTGAACAAACTTGGTCTGACGGCCGTCTATATACAATAGACAGATTGAATGACAAAGATAACAAACGCAATTATTTCAATGTGTTTCCTTCTGTAAATCTTAACTATCAGATTGGTGAAGAGCAATCTCTTTCAGTCGGATATGGCAGTCGTATTGATCGCTCGGCTTATCAAGACCTAAACCCTTTTGAATATCTGTTGGATGAATTATCCTATTGGAAAGGAAACCCATTTCTTTCCCCACAAAAGACACATAGGACTTCCTTTACATACAATTATAAACGCAGTTCACTTTCTGTAGCTTATACATATATGAAAGACTATAAGGCACAGATAACAGATACATTATCTACCAATAAAGTAATAATGACACCAAAAAACATAGGTAAACAACAGCAATTATCTCTGACTTTTAATCAAGGCCTCACCCCTTTTTCATGGTGGGATCTAAACTTAAATCTTATTGCCTACTATGTAAATAAAGATATTGCTTTTGATCAATACAGAGAGTTTAAACAAGATGCATTTGCCGGTATTTTCACAATGATGAATACATTTCGTCTTCCATGGAAAATACAATTTGAACTAAATGGTTCATACATTACCCAAAGACCGGGTGCTTCCAATGAAAAAATGGATCCAAGCGGTTATATTGATATGGCTTTAAGCAGATCATTTATGAAAAAAAGACTGACCGTAAATCTCTCGCTTACGGATATGTTCTGGACAAGTAACTGGAATAGCTACAGCTCTTTCAGCGGTTTCCAACTTTGGAACTGGGGAAAAGGAGAATCAAGACAAATAAAATTGAATATATCCTATCGCTTCGGAAAGGAAAAGAATAGAACTCATGAGCAAGATTTTAAAGAAATAGACCGATTGTAAATCTCTATTTTATCCATTAAAAATAAATTTCCTTTTAGGACTATCTTCATTCATGGACTAATTCATCATTTAATAAGATGCAGTTCACAAATGAAGATAGTCCTAATTTTATACTTTTTATCTGCCATAAATACACACATTATGCCATACAACAAATGACACTTTGGCAGTTCGGCACTTTGGCACAGTTTTCGCTATATCCTCAGTGCTTTCGTACAGCGAAAGAAAACAAATAAGTATAAATACATAAAAAATATAGAACTATGAACATTAAACCATTAGCAGACAGAGTCCTGATTCTTCCGGCTCCTGCAGAAGAAAAAACAATAGGTGGTATCATTATTCCTGACACAGCAAAAGAAAAACCTTTGCAAGGTGAAGTTGTAGCAGTAGGTCATGGCACAAAAGACGAAGAAATGGTCTTGAAAGTTGGTGATACTGTATTGTATGGTAAATATTCTGGTACTGAAATCGAATTTGAAGGTGTAAAATACCTGATGATGCGTCAGAGTGATGTATTGGCAGTATTGGGATAATTAATGAATAAATAGTAATTATAAAAGAAAGGAAAAATCATTATGGCAAAAGATATTCTCTTCAACATCGACGCTCGCGACCAGTTGAAAAAAGGTGTAGACGAATTGGCTAATGCAGTAAAAGTAACTCTCGGCCCGAAAGGACGTAACGTAATTATCGAAAAGAAGTTCGGTGCTCCTCACATTACTAAAGACGGTGTTACTGTAGCTAAAGAAGTAGAATTGAGCGATCCGTTCCAGAACACTGGTGCACAGTTGGTAAAATCAGTTGCTTCTAAGACTGGTGATGATGCCGGTGACGGTACAACTACTGCTACCGTATTGGCTCAGTCTATCGTAGGTGTAGGTTTGAAGAACGTTACTGCAGGTGCCAACCCAATGGATTTGAAACGTGGTATCGACAAAGCCGTTGCTAAGGTTGTTGAATCAATCAAGGCTCAGTCTGAAACTGTAGGCGACAACTACGATAAAATTGAACAAGTTGCTACTATTTCTGCAAACAACGATCCTGTTATCGGTAAGTTGATTGCTGATGCTATGCGCAAGGTTTCTAAAGACGGTGTAATCACCATCGAAGAAGCTAAGGGTACAGATACAACTATCGGTGTAGTAGAAGGTATGCAGTTCGACCGTGGTTACTTGTCTGCTTACTTCGTAACCGACACAGAAAAGATGGAATGTGTAATGGAGCATCCTTACATCTTGATTTACGACAAGAAGATTTCCAACTTGAAAGATTTCTTGCCTATCTTGGAACCAGCTGTACAGAGCGGACGTCCGTTGTTGGTTATCGCAGAAGATGTAGACAGCGAAGCGTTGACTACTTTGGTTGTAAACCGTCTGCGTGGTCAGTTGAAGATCTGTGCTGTGAAGGCTCCGGGCTTCGGTGACCGTCGTAAAGCAATGCTGGAAGATATTGCCGTATTGACTGGTGGTGTAGTTATCAGCGAAGAAAAAGGCTTGAAACTAGAACAGGCTACATTGGAAATGTTGGGTACTTGCGACAAAGTTACAGTATCTAAAGAAAATACTACTATCGTAAACGGTGCCGGTCAGAAAGAACTGATTCAGGAACGTATTGCACAGATCAAGGCTGAAATGAAGAACTCTACTTCAGACTATGATAAAGAAAAACTGCAGGAACGTCTGGCTAAGTTGTCTGGTGGTGTAGCTGTATTGTACGTAGGTGCTGCCAGCGAAGTAGAAATGAAAGAAAAGAAAGACCGTGTAGACGATGCATTGTGCGCAACTCGTGCAGCAATCGAAGAAGGTATCGTACCGGGTGGTGGTGTAACTTACATCCGTGCCATCGATGCTTTGGAAGGCTTGAAAGGTGACAATGCTGACGAAACTACAGGTATCGAAATCATCAAACGTGCTATCGAAGAACCGCTTCGCCAGATTGTAGCCAACGCTGGTAAAGAAGGTGCAGTAGTTGTTCAGAAAGTACGTGAAGGTAAAGGCGACTTCGGTTACAATGCACGTACCGATGTATACGAACACTTGCACGCTGCCGGTGTAGTAGATCCTGCTAAGGTTACTCGTGTAGCTTTGGAAAATGCTGCTTCTATTGCAGGTATGTTCCTGACAACAGAATGTGTCATCGTAGAAAAGAAAGAAGAAAAACCTGAAATGCCAATGGCTGCTCCAGGAATGGGCGGTATGGGCGGCATGATGTAATTCTGACATACAACAAAGGGAAGTCTCTTTAGCTTCCCTTTCTCATACTCAAACAAAAAAGTCCGGCGCTTTGCGTCGGACTTTTTTTATTATGTCACAAGACGTTTATCGGGAAGTAATCGGAGTGTATGCCACTTCTTCCAATACATTCTTATAAGCCGGACGGATAATACGTCTTCCTTCAAAGTTCAATTCTTCAATACGATGTGCTGTCCATCCCACAATACGTGCCATGGCAAAAAGAGGAGTATAGATTTCGTGCGGCAAGCCCATCATTTCGTAAATAAATCCGGAATAGAAATCTACATTCGAGCAAACCTGCTTCTTTCCTCCCTTCACCTTCTTGAAACATTCTATGGCACGCTGCTCCAGAAGTTCAAGAAAGGCAAACTCTTTCTGACATCCCTTTTCAGCTACCAGTTCTCCTGCCAGCTCTTTCAACAAGACGGCACGAGGGTCGGAAATGGTATACACCGCATGACCGATACCATAAATCAGTCCACTACCATCATACGCCTCTTTATTGAGCATACGGGTAAGATAAGTATCAATCTCATCTACATTCGTCCAGTCGGATATTACTTCTTTCAGGTGATGGAACATTTTAACCACCTGTATATTGGCTCCTCCGTGCAAAGGTCCTTTCAACGAACCGATGCCTGCAGCAATGCTGGAATACGTATCGGTACGGGTAGAACTGGTAACGCGTACAGTAAACGTAGAGTTGTTACCACCTCCATGCTCTGCCTGAAGCACCAGCAGCAAGTCGAGCATACGTGCTTCCAACGGAGTATATTCCTTTTTAATCATATACAGGAAATTCTCGGCAAGTGACAGATTTTCGTGCGGATGACGAATGTGCAACGAACGTCCGTGTGTGCTGTGACGATAAATGTTGTATGCGTAAGCAATGATTGTAGGAAACTTGGAAATCAACTCAATAGACTGACGCATCAGATTGTCTCTTGAGATATCATCGGGATTGGGATCGAATGTATACATTTCGAGGACACTCCGGGCCAGAATATTCATAATATTCTGACCTTCCAAGTCGATGATATTCATCGTCGTCTTCTTATCGAGTGGCATATTATCATTAATCAGTTCCTTGAAAGAAGCCAGTTGTTCGTTATCCGGCAATTCTCCCGAAAGCAACAGATAAGCCACTTCCTCAAATCCGAAACGCTTCTCCTTAAGCAGTGCATGAGCGATGTCGTCCAAATCATATCCCCTGTAAAACAACTTACCGGGAATCGGTTTCAGCCCTTCCTCCGTACGTTCATATCCTACTACATTTCCGATTTTGGTCAGCCCCACCAATACTCCTGTACCATCCTCATTACGCAATCCACGTTTTACATTATATTTTGCAAACAATTCATTATCAATACGACATGCCTGTTTGGCACACTCCGAAAGTTTATATACGATGTATTCTTTTTTCATATACAAGCTATCTTTATTAATATTTACAATGATTCAATCACACGCTGTCCGAATTCTTCTGTTGTCAATACATGTCCATCAGGCATAAAGCGTGCGAGGTCCGAAGTTGCCTCTCCAGCCTCGAAGAGGTCCTCCAACGCACGGATAATCAAAGCAGAAGCTTCTTTCCATCCGATATAATCCAACATCATGACAGACGACAACAGCAGCGAGCAGGGATTTACGATATTCTTTCCGGCAATATCGGGAGCCGTACCGTGTGTAGCCTCAAAAATAGCATGTCCGGTCTGATAGTTGATATTGGCTCCCGGTGCAATGCCGATACCACCCACCATCGCAGCCAACTGGTCGGATACATAGTCTCCATTCAAATTCAAAGTAGCAATGACTGAGTAATCTTCAGGAGTGAGCAATGTATTCTGCAAGAAAGCATCCGCAATGCAGTCCTTGACAATTACTTTACCCAAATTCATGGCTTCTGCCAAAGCAGCTTTGGCAGACTCTTCTCCCAACTCCTTCTTCAGCTGATTGTAGCGGTTCATGGTAAAAGTCTGCTGGGCAAATTCTGTTTCAGCCACTTCGTATCCCCAACGCTTGAATCCTCCTTCAGTAAACTTCATGATGTTTCCTTTGTGTACCAATGTAACCGAAGGCAAATGATGCTGCAGGGCGTACAGAATAGCAGCACGTACCAATCGTTTGGTTCCTTCTACCGATACCGGCTTTACACCGAAAGAAGAAGTCTCAGGGAAACGGACTTTCTTCACTCCCATCTCGTCGCGCAGAAAAGCATAGAACTTTTCAGCTTCCGGAGTCCCCTGTTCCCATTCTATACCGGCATAAATGTCTTCTGTATTTTCGCGGAAAATATGCATGTTTACTTTCTGCGGTTCCTTTACCGGAGAAACCACTCCACGGAACCAGCATACCGGACGCAGACAAACATACAAATCGAGTGTCTGACGCAGTGCCACATTCAGCGAACGGATGCCTTCGCCTACAGGAGTAGTAAGAGGTCCCTTTATACCGATAAGGTATTCGCGAAAAGCATCCATTGTAGCTTCAGGAAGCCATTCTCCGGTCTGCTTGAATGCCTTTTCTCCAGCCAGTACTTCTTTCCACTCGATAGAACGCGTATCATCATAAGCCAGTTTAACAGCTTCGTTTACTATTTTCTGACATACAGGAGTAATTTCTGCTCCCACTCCATCACCTTCAATATAAGGAACGGTCACACAGTCGGGTACTATCAGCCGACCGTCTTTCATATCTATTTTAGACATAATTTTTAAGTTTGTGAGTTTGTAAGTTCTTAAGTTATTTTCGGAAGGTATTCAAAGCACAACCGGCTTTAAACCAACCTATCTGCATTTCATTATAGGTATGCAGGGCAAGGAATGTATCTTCTGTTCCATCCTCGTGCATTACTACTACCTGCAAAGGTTTTCCCGGAGCAAAGTGGTCCAGCCCACAGACAGAAATACAGTCGTGTTCCTGTATTTTATCGTAATCGGATTTGTCAGCAAAAGTCAATGCCAGCATTCCCTGCTTCTTCAAATTGGTTTCATGGATACGGGCAAAGCTTTTGGCAAGGATAACCCGCACATTCAGGAAGCGAGGTTCCATAGCAGCATGTTCCCGACTGGAGCCTTCGCCGTAGTTTTCCTCGGCTACCACAATAGAAGGGATGGCCTTTGCTTTATATTGCTTGGCCACAGCCGATACGGCATCATATTCGCCAGTCAGCCGGTTCCATACACAATTGGTCTTTCCATTGAAAGCATTGACAGCCCCCATCAGCATATTGTCGGAAATATTCTCCAGATGTCCACGGAAGCGCAACCACGGACCAGCCATCGAGATATGGTCTGTAGTACACTTACCCTGCGTCTTTATGAGCAAAGGCATCTGCTCCAGATCTTTACCATCCCAGGGAGCAAAAGGAGCCAGACGTTGTAAACGGGCAGAATCGGGAGCAATGGACACTTCGATATCTTTACCGTCGGCAGCAGGAGCTACATACCCGTTATCGTCTACAGTAAATCCTTTTTCCGGCAAGGTATCTCCTACCGGAGCATCCAGCCGTACCTGTTCACCCTGTTCATTGGTCAAGGTATCAGTCAGCGGATTAAAGCATAAATCACCTGCAATGGCCAGTGCCATTGCCACTTCCGGGGAAGCCACAAAAGCATGGGTATTAGGATTGCCGTCAGCACGTTTGGCGAAGTTACGGTTAAAGGAAGTAACAATAGAGTTAGCCCGCATAGGATCATCAGTCACTCGCTTCCACTGGCCGATACACGGACCACAGGCATTGGTCATAATCACTCCACCTACCGCTTCGAAATCGGCTATCATGCCATCGCGCCGAGCAGTACAATAGACTTGTTCCGAACCCGGGTTAATAATCAGCCCGGCAGCCATCTTCAAACCTTTCGCCTTGACCTGACGTGCCAAGGAGGCTGCACGACTCAAATCCTGGTACGAAGAATTGGTGCAGGAACCAATCAGTCCCACTTCCATTTTCTGCGGATAGCCATTCTGTTTTACCTTCTCCGCAAATTCCGAAATCGGGCAAGCCGCATCGGGAGTAAACGGTCCGTTGATATAAGGTTCCAAAGCCGACAAGTCGATTTCTATTACCCAGTCATAATAAAGATGCGGAGCAGCTTCCACTTCCTTGTCTGTTCTCAGACACGAAGCATTTTCCGAAGCCATTTTTGCCACTTCCTCACGTCCGGTAGCACACAGATATTTCTCCATCTCTGCATCATAAGGAAAGATAGAGGTAGTAGCTCCCACTTCTGCTCCCATATTGCAAATAGTGGCCTTACCGGTAGCAGACAGTGAAGCCGTACCTTCTCCGAAATATTCTATAATGGCATTTGTAGCTCCTTTCACCGTAAGCAGTCCGGCCAGTTTCAGAATAACATCTTTCGGAGAAGCCCATCCGTTCAGACTACCTTTCAGATGTACTCCAATAAGCTTGGGCATTTTCAACTCCCATTCCATTCCTGTCATGACATCCACCGCATCAGCTCCGCCTACTCCGATGGCTATCATGCCCAATCCTCCGGCATTGGGGGTATGCGAATCTGTACCCACCATCATTCCTCCCGGAAATGCATAGTTCTCCAATACTACCTGATGAATAATACCGGCACCCGGCTTCCAGAATCCTATATTGTATTTAGAAGCTACACTCTTCAGGAAGCCATACACTTCCTTATTGGTTTCCTGCGCCACAGGCAAATCTGCCGATGCGCCCTTGTACGCCTGAATCAAATGATCGCAGTGTACAGTAGAAGGTACAGCCACTCGCTGCTGTCCGGAATTCATAAACTGAAGCAGTGCCATCTGTGCAGTTGCATCCTGCATGGCTACACGGTCCGGACGAAAATTGACATAATCCTCTCCACGGCGAAACGCACAAAGCGTCTTTTCATCGTATAAATGTGCATATAAAATTTTCTCAGCCAAAGTCATTGCTTTGCCCAATTTACGTTGTACTGCATCTACGCGCATTGCATAGGATGCGTAAAACGTTCTCATCATTTCAATGTCATAAACCATCTCTTTTCTTTTTACCTTTTACTTTCAATTAGTCGCAAAAATATGGTATACTATTCTCGTTTGTCTACTAAAGGCAATATTTTAAATACATTTTAATAGAAAATAACTTATTAGCGTATACTTATAACATTTACAACCATTCTTCACAAAAAGGAGTTATAAATATTCAACTTTTAAAACAAGGCTATCGTAACTTCATACCATCAATCACAATCTGCAGCCCACGTCATTGGTTGTACAGCCCACGGCATCGTCTGTCAAATCGGCGACGCTGGCTGTACAATCAACGCCGTCGAATACAGAAAAGAATAAATATCGCAGCAGATTGTATCAGAAAGGAAGACTCTGAAGAAAGATATACTTTCCGATTGCGAATATAAAAAAGAGTGGAAGTCTGAAACATAAAAAAATGCCCGACCACTGAACAGACAGTGGACGGGCAATATTTTTATCACTTATCACCAGTATCGTGACAAGAAGATGAATCTTATTTCTTCGGTTTAATATCCAGTTTTACCGGATGAATCATATTTTCAGGACTTAAGATTGTATCGATATCCTCCTTTGAAAGAATACCATGATCCAAAATCAACTGATACACACTCTTTCCGGTTTCCAAGGCTTCCTTGGCAATTTTTGTAGAATTCTTATATCCAATAATCGGATTAAGAGCAGTTACCACACCAATGCTGTGGTGTACCTCTTCAATACAATATTGCTCGTTAGCAGTAATTCCCTCTACACACAAGGTACGTAGTGTATCGAATCCGTTCATCAGCAAATCTACCGACTCGAAGCAACACTGTGCCATCACCGGTTCCATTGCATTCAGTTCCATCTGAGCGGCTTCTCCCGCCATTGTTACACACAACTCATTTCCTATTACTTTATAGCAAATCTGATTCATCACTTCGGGAATAACCGGATTGACCTTACCCGGCATGATGGAAGAACCCGGTTGCATAGCCGGCAAGTTCAATTCACCCAAACCACAACGCGGACCACTTGCCAACAGACGAAGATCATTACAGATCTTGTTGACTTTTACAGCCAGACGCTTCATTGCCGAAGCATAACCCACCAGACAGGAAGTATCGGAAGTTGCTCCCACCAAATCATCAGACAAACGGATATCCCAGCCTGTAATATCGCGCAAAGCAGCAATACACTTTTCTGCATAACCCGGTTCTGCACAAATACCGGTACCAATAGCTGTACCTCCCATATTGACTGTCAGAAAATCGGCAGCAGCTTCATTCAGATGCTTGATTTCATCAGTCAGGATACTGGCAAAGCCATTAAAAGTCTGTCCCAATGTCATAGGAACCGCATCTTCCAATTGAGTACGTCCCATCTTGATAATGTGTGCAAATTCTTGTCCTTTCTTGCGGAAAGCCTCTATCAGGTTTTCCAGACAAGGGATCAGACGCAAATGAGTGGCATACATTCCCAGATGAATGGCAGTAGGATATGCATCATTGGTAGACTGCGAACGGTTTACATGGTCGTTAGGCGAACAATAGGTATATTCTCCATGTGCATAACCCATAATTTCGAGTGCACGATTGGCAATCACTTCGTTTGCATTCATATTGGTACTTGTTCCAGCCCCTCCCTGAATCATATCCACAGGGAACTGATCGTGGAACTTTCCATCCAATATTTCCTGACAAGCCTGAGTAATCGCTTCAAACTGCTGGTCTGTAAGCAAACCTAATTCATGATTGGCACGGGCAGCTGCCATTTTTGTGATAGCAAGTCCATTTATAAATAAAGGATATTCATTCAGATGAAATTTACTGATAGAGAAGTTTTCCAGTCCTCTCAATGTCTGTACACCGTACAATAATTCATCTGCTATTTCACGAGAACCGATTAAATCGCTCTCTATACGAGTCTTTCCAAATTCTTTCATCATGTTATTCTTTTCGTTTAAATAAACATTTTATGCAGACACCTGCGTTTTATCATTTTGTAAGGCAAATATAAGCATATTAAGAGAAACAACCTAAAAACACAGATAAATTCTTGTGTAAAAAGTTATATATAATGTTATTTTGTCAAAACCATAAGAAGACATTTCAAATCATTTCAGAGAGGTATCTACTTTGATATTAGCTCATTATATGTATATTCATAAATTTTTTATGTAAGTTTTATCTTTTCATCCGGATCTTTTTTTATATTTGCTGTAAAAGTCAATACATTTTATCTAAACATGGAATTTCAACTGACCAAAGCGAAAGCGGAAGAGGCTTCCCTACTGACTTCACTCATTCGGGAAGTATGGAACGGAATGGAACAGCAGGAATGGTTTGCTCCAGAAGAAGGAGAAAACTACATCCGCCAACTTATTGAACAAGAAAAAGGAGTCGCATGGATAGCTACAGACACTGCTTCGGAAAAAATTGCCGGATTGTTTCTTATCGTATATCCGGGAAAAGACAATCCGGATAACCTGGGACGAGATATTTCTCTTCCTGAACACGAATTAAATCTGGTTGCGCATATGGATACTGTAGTAGTCCACCCTTCTTTCCGAGGCTATGGTCTGCAACGTAAACTTACAGCAAAAGCGGAAGAAGAATTACGGGCCGCAGGTTACCGCTATCTTTTATGTACCGTACATCCGGACAATTGCTTCTCACGTATCAATATGGAAAAAGCCGGATACCGCTGTGTAAAACAAGTCTTGAAATATGGTGGACTGCCCCGGCTTATCTTGATGAAAGAAGTGTAATAAAGATATATTGTCCGTTCTTTCTTGGTCAATCTCATATGGAAAGTATCTGTCCTAAAAGTTATTACAGATTTATGTATGAAAAGAAAAAGCCAATCGTTTTGTCGTAACATAAAACGATTGGCTTTCTTTATTTTCGGTCTCTTTGTTCTTTTAGAAAAGTATTTGTATCAACAGCAGTCCCACAGCTATAGCTACACCAGTAGAAATCAGTCCTGGCATCATGAACGAATGGTTCAGAATATACTTTCCGATGCGGGTTGTACCAGTACTGTCGAAGTTGATGGCTGCTACTACCGTAGGATAATTAGGGATAAAGAAGTAGCCGTTTACTGCAGGAAACAATGCAATCAGCAGCAAAGGAGAAATTCCCAGTGCAATGCCCAAAGGTACTACGGCACGTACGGTTGCAGCCTGACTGTAAAGCAAGATAGACATTACAAACAAGGCTACTCCAAAGAGCCAGGGCATGGAATGAATCACCTGATCGATGGTAGATGTCAGTTGTTCGATGTTACCGGAAATAAACGTATCTCCCATCCATGCAATACCAAAGATTGCAATGACGGCTTGCATGCCGGCAGGGAATATATTGCCTTGTACAGCCTTTATACCATCAATACGGCATACTAACAGGATGATAGCCGCCGTACATAACATGATGATTTCAATCAGAGCTGGCATATCAAGCATGGTCATCTTTCCATCGTGCATAAAGGTAGGGCGAAGTGATTCTATAGACCCAAACAGTACAATCAGGAAAGTAGCCAGCAAGAAGATAAATACAGAAAGGCGTGCTTTCTTCATATTCTGTATTTCACTAGTCTGTACAGAACTGTTTTTAATGAGTCCTTCTTTCAGTCGTCTTAAATATTCCGGGTCATCAGATAGTTCTTTTCCTGTTCGGAGTGAACAGAATGCTCCTACCAGCACTCCGATGAATGTGGCAGGAATACTGACTTTCAGAATATCAAATAAGGTAAGATCAAACCCAGATAGGAGTCCCAATAGGGCTACTGTTGCAGCCGATATAGGACTGGCTGTAATAGCTTGCTGGGAAGCAATAACAGCGATACCCAATGGTCGTTCCGGGCGGATTTTGGTTTCTCTTGCCACTTCGGCAATAACTGGCAGTACAGAATAGGCAATATGTCCTGTACCGGCAATAAATGTAAACAGGTAAGTAACGATAGGACTTAGAATCGTTACGTGTTCGGGATGGCGGCGCAGGATACGTTCGGCTATTTTCACCATATACTCCAAACCTCCGGCAGCTTGCATGCACGATGCAGCAGTAACTACAGCCGCAATCATCAGCATTACATCAATGGGAGGGGTGGTAGGTTGAATGCCAAATACAAAAGTCAGTACTGCTACTCCTAGTCCGCCTGTGACTCCTAGTCCGACACCTCCTAAACGAGCTCCCAATACGATTGCTCCTAATACAATGATTAATTGTAATAATAACATACAGTTGTCTTTTTCTTGAACTTGTTTTTGTGAGGTTGCAAAGTTACTTATTTTGCCTGAATTGCTAAAGTGATTGTAGTTGAATTGAGGGACAAAAAGAAAGCGACCTTTTTCAAGACCGCTTTAGATGTTTTCACAATGAAGTGTCACATTTGTTCTTTTTATCTTTCGCTGTTTTTTATACTGAAAGGTTATGAATTTGAAAGCAAGTCACAACAAAAACAAACCTCTCATTTTACGGGCTGAATAATGACCAACAACTTTCAGAAATATCACTTATTATTTAAAATGAAATGCTATTAATCAAATATTTTCCATTCTGATATTTTATCTTAATATTTATTTTATGTATCGTGGCTCCTGCTTGATAAGTAATTTGATAATTATCATCACTTATTTGAGTGAATTTAAGACTTTTATACCACATGCAATCGAAATCAAAGTTATTAATTAAAAGATCATATCCATAAAGACCATCTTCTTGATGTTCCGATTCTGCTTGCTTGAATTGCTGCAATGCCGCCGGTGATAAATTAGACAAGCGCAAAGATGACAATTGTGTATTTATGTCTTTAGATATAGCACAATAGGTTGACAGATAGATTTTATAAAAGCTTTCTATGAACGATTGTCCTGATGTTTCATTTGTTTTGGCTTCATTCATACACTCACAACCAGACAACATTTCGTCTCCCCATTGACTTCCGTTTTCAATGGGAGTAATATATACAATCTTGCACTTACCATCAATACTTTGTGCCTTTAATGGAATTTCAGTTAAAGTGGTACTATCCTTTTCATTCCAAAGATAACTCACCATATACCAGTCGTCTGCAACTCTTTTCACAGCTAAGGTTTTAATTGCATCCTCATTTACATCTTGAGAGCGTATTATAGGATTAACTCCAGTTGCATTACTCATTCTTTTTGTTTTGGCTATCAATCCTTCAGTTAAAAACCTTTTACATAAAGAGTCGTTGTTTGAATCAACAGTTAAAAAATTCATCATATAACCTCTATAGAATGTTTTAACTTCATCTAAGCATGCACTTGAACAAAGTGTATCAAAACATAGCCAAAGAATTGAAATAAATAGAAATCGTCTAATCATTTTTTTCATATTTAAATTATCGTTTCCTAATTGTATAGGAAGGATTCTTCTTGCATGTATTTCCGTCGGACATATTACTTTGTGTAAAAACTGTTCCTTATCATACAAAGTTATCAAATTGAAAGCAGTTTTCTTATTCCTTTATTATATTATGTGGTAAATCTTCTTCATTTTTTGAATAAGTACATATAAAAAAGAAAGAAAGGGGTTATCTTTTACTCCCTAATCTTTACCTAACGAATCGAATATTTTCCTTCCATCTGCAGATAGAGTTCCCTTATTTCTTCAGGGCGGGATGAATTGATATAAATATCTTCATTCCATATAGTCTGTACATGCAGAAAAGGAGCTTTATCTGATGCAAGAAAGAGTTTTACTTTCCTATCATCGGCAGTACGAAAATATCCCTTCTTTACATCTCCCACCGACAAGCCATTGGTACGCCAGGTTATCTCCGGTAATGTCTGTTCTAACGATACACGACGTATTTCGCTGCATGGTATCTCGGTTCCATACATACCCGAAATACGTAAGATTTCATTCGTATAGCTGACAGATGTTCCACGACACAGAGGAAGAATAATAAGCCCCGCAATTAATACAAAGACGAAAATACCATAGATACGGCTTTTCCGTTTCATGCGACTGGATATCTTGCCTTGTACATAAAGCAAATACAAAAGCAATATACAGACAAGCACTATCGACAGGATACTATAGAAATTTGAATCAAACCATTTAGAAAGCCACTCTCCTCCAACTAAGGCAATGGCTATGGCAATCATTATATTTCGGACACTTTTCAGATAACGGTGAAAAGCAGGACTGGCCTTTTCTTCTTCCGTAAACGAATGATAATTGGACAGCAATTGGGGCTGTTTCACTATGGCTGTTCCAGCAATTACAAGAATCGCTGCTACCAGTAACATAATAATCAGACTAAGGTAATTCATACTCTTTCAGGTTTTCATTATCAATGCTCTAAATTAAAAAAAATATATTGATTTTTAAATAGTCTGATAAAAAATATTATAGAATGATGATATGTCTTTTCTTCTTTCCAAGACAGATTCTATACAGTGGAATGTACCCAAAAAACGCAATAATATGAGATGATTCAAGAATTACAGATACAATACGGATTGCAGGATTTTAATAAGTCCTATTATAAAGTATCGTCTTGTTCCTCCCCATTAGTTAAACAAAAAGCGCCCGCAAACCTCACGAAGAAGTCTGCGGGCGCTATAGATTCAATGCCTTATCAAAAGGAAGGATTATTTATATTCTTCCCAACTCTTGATAGCAATGTCATCGATTGTCATGGTACAGAATGCATGAATAAAGGCGCTTGCCAGACGTGCATTTGTAACCAAAGGAATATTCAAGTCGACTGCTGCACGGCGGATCTTGTAACCGTTGTCCAATTCACCTGCCGACAAGTCGCGCGGGATATTGACAACCATATCAATTTCCTTGTTATGCAACATTTCCAATGCCTGCGGATGTCCTTCTTCGCTTGGCCAGTATACACGGGTATTTTCTACACCGTTTTCTGCAAGGAATTTAGAAGTACCACCGGTAGCAAAGATGTTGTAACCCTTTGCCTTCAATTCATGAGCCGCTTTCAGCATTTCTACTTTCTGCTTCGGAGTACCTGTAGACATCAGAATGTTCTTTTCCGGAATACGGTAACCCACAGACAACATAGACTTCAGTACTGCGCAAGAAGTATCTTCACCGATACATCCTACTTCACCGGTAGAAGCCATGTCTACGCCCAATACAGGGTCGGCCTTCTGCAGACGGTTGAATGAGAACTGGCTGGCCTTGATACCTACGTAATCCAATTCGAAGAGGTTCTTGCTTGGTTTTTCTACCGGCAGGCCCAACATTACCTTCGTAGCCAATTCGATGAAGTTAATCTTCAATACCTTGCTTACGAATGGGAACGAACGGCTGGCACGCAAGTTACATTCAATTACCTTGATATCGTTTTCACGGGCAAGGAACTGGATATTGAACGGACCAGAGATGTTCAGTTCTTTTGCAATCTGACGGCTGATGCGCTTGATACGACGTACAGTTTCTACATACAGTTTCTGCGGTGGGAACTGGATTGTAGCATCTCCAGAGTGTACACCGGCAAACTCAATGTGTTCTGAGATAGCATAGGCAACGATTTCACCGTTCTGTGCTACAGCATCCATTTCTACTTCCTTAGCATGTTCAATGAACTGGCTTACTACTACCGGATGTTTCTTCGATACGTTGGCAGCCAACTGCAGGAAGCGTTCCAATTCTTCCTGGTTAGAACATACGTTCATGGCAGCACCAGAAAGAACGTAAGACGGACGAACCAATACCGGGAATCCTACTTTTTCGATAAATGCGTTGATATCTTCCATCGAAGTCAATGCGCTCCATTCTGGCTGGTCAACACCGATACGGTCGAGCATAGCCGAGAATTTGTCACGGTCCTCCGCATTATCGATACTCTTGGCAGAAGTACCCAAGATATTTATTTTCTGACCATCAAGACGAAGAGCAAGGTTGTTAGGAATCTGACCACCAGTAGATACGATTACACCGTGCGGATTTTCCAAATCGAGGATATCCATTACACGTTCGAATGTCAATTCATCGAAATACAGACGGTCACACATATCATAGTCGGTTGATACGGTTTCCGGGTTGTAGTTAATCATTACCGAACGGTAGCCTTCCTTGCGGATAGTATTCAGAGCCTGTACGCCACACCAGTCGAATTCTACAGACGAACCGATACGGTATGCACCAGAACCCAATACTACGATACTCTTATGGTCGCCCAAATAGTGAACATCGTTTGCTACACCACTATAAGTCAGATACAGATAGTTGGTCTGAGCTGGATATTCGGCAGCCAAAGTATCGATTTGTTTTACTACCGGTACAATGCCCTGGCTCTTACGGTAGTTACGTACTTCCAATATTCCATCTTCCATATCGCCTTGATAACCGATGGCACGTGCAACCTGGAAGTCTGAGAATCCCTGACGTTTTGCCTTGTACAGCAAATCTTTCGGAAGCTGTGCTATCTGTGTATGGTTTCCTCCCCATTCATGCAGTTCTTTTGAAGTCTGCATAATGTTCATCAATTTATCGAGGAACCATTTATCGATCTTAGTCAGTTCATGAATCTGGTCTACAGTATAGCCGGCACGCATCGCTTTAGAGATAACGAAGATACGTTTGTCGGTCGGTTCGCGCAATGCTTTATCTACATCGGCAATCTGCAATTCTTTGTTTTCAACAAAGCCGTGCATACCCTGACCAATCATACGCAGACCTTTTTGGATTGCTTCTTCGAATGTACGACCGATAGCCATTACTTCACCTACCGATTTCATTGAAGAACCCAGTTCGCGGTCTACGCCGTGGAACTTACCCAAGTCCCAACGAGGTATCTTACATACTACATAGTCCAATGCAGGTTCGAAGAAAGCAGAAGTAGTCTTGGTTACCGAGTTCTTCAAATCGAACAGACCGTATCCCAATCCCAACTTAGCAGCAACGAATGCCAAAGGATATCCGGTAGCTTTTGATGCCAATGCAGAAGAACGGCTCAAACGGGCATTTACTTCAATTACACGGTAATCTTCCGATTCCGGGTCGAATGCATACTGTACGTTACATTCACCCACGATACCGATGTGACGGATGATTCGGATAGCCAGTTCACGCAATTTATGATATTCGCTGTTGGTCAGTGTCTGAGAAGGAGCGATTACGATAGACTCACCGGTATGAATACCCAGTGGGTCAAAGTTTTCCATATTACATACAGTGATACAGTTGTCGAAACGGTCACGCACCACTTCGTATTCAACTTCCTTCCAGCCTTTCAGACTCTTTTCTACCAATACCTGTGGAGAGAAAGAGAAAGCTTTTTCAGCCAATACGTTCAGTTCTTCTTCGTTGTCGCAGAAACCAGAACCCAGACCACCCAGTGCATAAGCAGCACGGATAATAACCGGATATCCCAGTTCTTTTGCTGCACGACGAGCATCTTCGATATTTTCTACCGCTTCACTCTTGATAGTCTTCACGTTGATTTCATCCAACTTCTGTACGAAAAGTTCACGGTCTTCTGTATCCATGATAGCCTGTACCGGAGTACCCAATACCTGTGCATTGTATTTTTCGAATACACCTGCCTTATACAAAGCCACACCACAGTTCAATGCAGTCTGTCCACCAAACGACAGCAATACTCCATCCGGACGTTCTTTCGCGATGACTTTCTCTACGAAATACGGAGTTACAGGCAAGAAGTAAATCTTATCTGCCACACCTTCCGATGTCTGTACGGTAGCAATATTCGGGTTGATAAGGATGGTTTCAATACCTTCTTCCTTCAACGCCTTCAATGCCTGAGAACCAGAGTAGTCGAACTCACCAGCTTCACCGATTTTCAACGCTCCAGAACCTAACAATAATACTTTCTTTATATTTTCTTTCATATTCTATTTCCTTTTATTTTCGTAAATTTGCAAATGGTAATTTTCCATTGGCTTCATAAAACCTCTCCAGAAAAGCTTTTTCATAGTTTCGAGGAATAATATCCTCTAAAACTTTCCAGCAAATTATTAAATCATCAGCATCAGCCAATTGCCAAATAAAACGACCACCCCAATGTCCAATATTTTTATGCTGACCAAATTTTAAATATGAACTTAAACGAGAATTAAGATTTGTTGCCTTACCTATATATAATAAAGGTTCACCTTCCAACCACTTATATTTCAGAATTTCTATTGAAACATTAGGATCTTTTTGTTTAAAAAATCCCCCTGTTCCTATATCTATAAATTGGGGTTCAGATTCGGATAATCGTAAAACCAAATAAACGCCAGGCATTTGAGGTATTATTGCCCTAGCATTTTTTAACTTAGCAATTGTTATGAAACCTTCAAAGCCATATTTTTTTAAATCGTCAATCACCGAATTCTCCATTTTACCAATATTATATAAGTTATTATTTATAACAACTTTACAAACTCATCGAACAAGAATTCGGTATCAGTAGGACCACTGGCCGCCTCCGGATGGAACTGTGCAGAGAACCAAGGATTCTTCTTATGACGGATACCTTCGTTTGAACCGTCGTTCATGTTAATGAACAAAGGTTCCCAATCTGCTCCCAATGTATTGTTGTCTACCGCATAACCATGGTTCTGTGAAGTAATGAAGCAGCGTTCTGTACCCACCATACGTACTGGCTGATTGTGGCTGCGATGACCATATTTCAATTTGTAAATCTTAGCACCACCTGCCTTCGACAGCAACTGGTTACCCATACAGATACCGAAGATAGGAAGTTTTTCGTTCTGCATTGCCTTACGGATATTCTGTACAGCAGCATCACAAGTATCAGGGTCGCCCGGACCGTTTGAGATAAACAAACCATCGAACTGCAAAGAGTTGAAGTCATAGTTCCAAGGTACACGGATGATTTCCACATCACGTTTCAAAAGGCAACGGATAATGTTTGATTTTACACCGCAGTCTACCAGCACCACTTTCTTCTTGCCTTCGCCTTCGTTATAACGAATCACTTCCTTGCAAGAAACCTTGTCTACGTAGTTTACTCCGGCATATGCAGCCTCAGGAATATTGTCCGGTTCATCGTCGAATACGATTTTTCCCATCATTACCCCATGTTCGCGCAAAACCTTAGTCAGTTCACGAGTATCAATACCTGTAATACCAGGTACCTGCTCACGTTTCAACCAGTCAGCCAGGCTTTCCACAGCATTCCAATGGCTGTATTTTTCACTATAATCACTGACAATAATTGCCTCGGCATGGATTTTTTCACTCTCCATGAAAGTCGGAAGTCCGTTAGCTTCAAAAGTAAACGGTGGAACACCATAGTTACCAACCAGCGGATAAGTCAAAGTCATCAACTGACCTGCATACGAAGGGTCGGTCAAGCTCTCTGGATAACCGGTCATTGCTGTATTAAACACAACTTCACCGGCTACCGGTTTCTCATAACCGAACGACTTGCCATGGAAACGGCTCCCGTCGTCGAGGATTAATGTTACATTTCTCATTACCTTATTATAATACTAATATATCGTTTAAATTTATTATTCTTCACTTATTTACATTCATCAGAACTGATAGACTTGCTCTACATAGTCGATGAACGCCTGGTTTACCCGTTTCACTCCACCTGGCGTAGGATAGTCGCCACTGAAATACCAGTCGCCTTCGTGCTGTGGACAAGCTTCATGCAGCCCTTCCAATGTCTGGTAAACAATTTCCACCTTTGCCTGAGTACCTGCCGGAGTAAGCAGTTCTACCATCTTTGCCGAAATTTCCTCGTCGGTGAAAGGAGCATAAATCTCTTTCACGTAATTCACCATCTGTTCTTTCGGTAAAGAAAGCTGTCCTTTCGACTTACGGTATACTTCCTCAATAACCGACTGCATACCTCGTTCTTCCAGCAATGCGATAGCAGCACGGAATGCAATAAACTGCTCCATACTTGCCATATCAATTCCATAATAGTCCGGATAACGAACCTGAGGAGAAGAAGAAACAATGACAATCTTCTTCGGATGCAGACGATCGAGAATGCTGATGATACTTTGTTTCAAAGTAGTACCTCGCACAATACTGTCGTCGATAATGACCAGATTATCCTCATAAGGAATCAAGCTTCCGTAAGTAATATCATATACATGAGCGGCAAGATCGTTTCTTGTATTACCTTCTGAAATAAACGTACGAAGCTTTATATCTTTAATAGCAACCTTCTCACTACGGATGCGTTGAGAAAGAATCTGTTCCAACTCGCTATGGCTGGGCTTATGTCCCAATGCCTCTATACGCTGCACTTTCAATTCGTTCAGATAGTTATCAAAGCCTTCCAGCATTCCATAGAAAGCAACTTCTGCAGTATTAGGAATAAACGAAAATACAGTGTGAACCACATCGTAGTCGATAGCTTTCAAGATAGGATTTACCAATTTCTCACCCAACAACTTACGTTCGCGATAAATATCCATATCACTTCCGCGGCTAAAGTAAATCCGCTCGAACGAACAAGCCTTTTTCTGCTTAGGTTCATTGATTTGAGCCAAACGCATCTCTCCTTTCTTATTCAGCAGAATAGCCTGTCCCGGTTGTAATTCGTGAATACTGTCAGCCGGCACATTCAAGGCTGTCTGTATCACCGGACGTTCCGATGCCAATACCATGATTTCCTCATCCATGTACCAGAATCCCGGACGGATCCCCCAAGGATCGCGTACAGCAAATGTTTCCCCACTTCCTGTCAAGCCGCAGATTACGTATCCTCCGTCCCATTTAGGACTCGATGTTTTCAATACATTCGTCAAATCAATACGGTCTTCGATAGCATGAGTAATATCCATCCCTTCCAGTCCTTCGGCCTTACACTCAGTAAACAGTCGCTCTACCTCTCTGTCCAGTCGGTGTCCCACCTGTTCCAGCATGATATAAGTATCGGCATACTTACGAGGATGCTGACCAGCAGCAGTAATCTCTTCGAAAATCTCATCTACATTGGTCAGGTTAAAGTTTCCGCAAAGCAACAGATTCTTTGCACGCCAGTTATTTCTTCTCAAGAAAGGATGTACGTACGAAATACCACTCCTTCCGGTAGTAGAATAGCGCAAATGCCCCATATACAACTCTCCTGCAAAAGGCAAGCACTTCTCAGCATATTCAGCGTCACTCATCTGCTCTGGAGTAAGCCCTTTAAAATTGGAATGCACGGCACTAAAAATTTCAGTAATAGCTCCCGCTCCCAAGGCACGCTCACGAAACATATACTCTTCACCTGGATTTGCCTGCAACTTCACACAAGCAAGTCCGGCAGCTTCCTGTCCACGGTTATGCTGTTTTTCCATCAGCAGATACAACTTATTCAGACCATACATCCAAGTCCCGTACTTCTTCTGAAAATAATCCAACGGTTTGAGCAGTCGAATCATGACTACTCCACATTCATGCTTTAGTGGTTCCATACGTATATATGAAAAGACGCCCGGATATGCCGAAAGCAATTCCGGGTGTCAGTTAGTATAAACAAATTACAAATTAAGTTCGATAAGGAACAAAAAAAAAGAGTGACATTGACAGGATGGTAAAAAAGAGAAAAACCAAAGGGAAAGAGGTCGAAACTTGACTGCCCGTTTCCTTTTGCCTGCAGAAGTGCGGTAAAAATGTCCCTTCCAGGATATGCACTTTGCCCTTTTATATGTTTCACCAAACTATACATCAGATTATGCCACATCACTATTCGGGGTGCAAATATACGAATTACTTGGCATATTCTTATATATGTTTTTTAAAATTATTCATATCAGAATAATTATTTCCTTTCTTCAAACGGCTTTCTGCATATATATTCCATAAAAAAACAGAACAAGCAATTTTCTCAAAAAAAACTTCTATTCCTTTTTGCTTGTGAAAAGAAAACAATAAATTTGCATCACGATCGGGCGACAAAACAGTTACCGATATTGCCGAAATAACTCAGTTGGTAGAGTAACTCATTCGTAATGAGTAAGTCGCGGGTTCGAGTCCCGCTTTCGGCTCACAAAGGCATAGTCAACTATGCCTTTTTTTATTATCCGATTCCATACCGACAATCTTATCCAATTCCCCAATAGCTTTAAGGTAATAAAATCAATTTGCACAACTCTGTATTTCCTCCGGTTCCTACTATATCCCGACTTACATAAGACATTTTTGCAGTCTCTTTCCTTTCTTTAGGACATTTTTGCAGAACAAAGCCTTAACACACTGACAATTAGACAGTTTTACCTTCTTTTCAGACATTGGCAAAGATTTTGAGAATCTATTAGCGTCGTGCAACGGACAAGGTAATTCCCCTACTCCGGACGACACCCTAAAACAAGATAAAAGAAAGGAGAAACTATATGAACTTTAACAACTTTACAATCAAATCGCAGGAAGCTGTTCAACAGGCTGTCAACCTTGTACAAAGCATGGGACAACAGGCCATCGAACCGGAACACCTGCTGGCGGGAGTGTTGAAGGTAGGTGAAAATGTAACCAACTTCATCTTCCAGAAACTGGGAATGAACAGCCAGCAAGTAGCTATGGTTCTCGACAAGCAGATAGCTTCCCTTCCTAAGGTTTCGGGAGGAGAACCTTACCTGAGCCGGGATGCTAACGAGGTACTTCAGAAAGCGGTCAGCTTCTCTAAAGAGCTGGGCGACGAGTATGTATCACTGGAAGCCATTATTCTGGCTTTACTGAACGTAAAATGTACGGTAGCCACTATCTTGAAAGATGCTGGTATGACCGACAAGGAACTGCGTGCTGCTATCAGTGAACTGAGACAGGGACAGAAAGTTACTTCACAATCCAGCGAAGATACTTACCAGTCTTTAAACAAGTATGCCATCAACCTGATAGAGGCTGCACGAAACGGAAAACTCGACCCTGTTATCGGACGTGACGAGGAAATCAGACGTGTATTGCAGATTCTGAGCCGACGTACCAAGAATAATCCGATTCTGATAGGTGAACCGGGTACAGGTAAAACAGCTATCGTAGAAGGATTGGCACAGCGTATCTTAAGAGGTGATGTACCGGAGAATTTGAAGAACAAACAACTGTACTCACTGGATATGGGTGCACTGGTAGCCGGTGCCAAATATAAAGGTGAGTTTGAGGAACGTTTGAAATCGGTCATCAACGAAGTAACTCAGTCGGACGGAAACATCATCCTGTTCATCGATGAAATCCATACGCTGGTAGGTGCAGGTAAAGGAGAGGGTGCAATGGATGCAGCCAATATCTTGAAACCGGCATTGGCGAGAGGAGAACTGAGAAGTATCGGTGCCACTACATTGGACGAATACCAGAAGTATTTCGAAAAGGATAAGGCTTTGGAACGTCGTTTCCAGACCGTAATGGTCAACGAACCGGATACACTGAGTTCTATTTCTATCCTTCGTGGTTTGAAAGAACGGTACGAAAACCATCATCAGGTACGTATCAAAGACGAAGCTATCATTGCTGCCGTAGAATTGAGTAACCGTTACATTACAGAACGTTTCTTGCCGGATAAGGCCATCGACCTGATGGATGAAGCGGCTGCAAAACTGCGTATGGAACGTGACTCACTTCCGGAAGAACTGGATGAAATAGAACGTCGTCTGAAACAGCTCGAGATAGAACGCGAAGCCATCAAACGCGAAAAAGATGAAGCTAAACTGGCTCAACTGAACAAGGAAATCGCAGAGTTGAAAGAACAGGAAACTTCTTATAAGGCTAAATGGCAGAGCGAAAAAGAACTGGTCAACAAGATTCAGCAGAACAAACAGGAAATTGAACACCTGAAGTTTGAAGCTGATAAGGCTGAACGTGAAGGCAACTACGGAAAAGTAGCCGAAATACGATATGGCAAGCTCAAAGCACTGGAAGATGAAATCAAACATATCCAGGACGACCTGAAGCACAAACAGGGAGACAATGCCATGATTAAGGAGGAAGTTACCGCCGAAGACATTGCTGATGTTGTATCACGCTGGACAGGAATACCGGTCAGCAAAATGTTGCAGAGTGAACGTGAGAAACTGCTGCATCTGGAAGACGAACTGCATCGCCGTGTCATAGGTCAGGACGAAGCCATTCAGGCTGTAGCCGACGCCGTACGTCGTAGCCGTGCCGGCTTGCAAGACCCGAAACGTCCGATTGGCTCATTTATCTTCCTGGGTACTACCGGAGTAGGTAAGACCGAATTGGCAAAGGCTTTGGCCGAATACTTGTTCGACGATGAAACACTGATGACCCGTATCGATATGAGTGAGTATCAGGAGAAACATACCGTGTCTCGTCTGATTGGTGCGCCTCCGGGATACGTTGGTTACGATGAAGGAGGACAGCTTACCGAAGCCGTACGCCGGAAACCTTATTCTGTAGTATTGTTCGATGAGATAGAAAAAGCTCATCCGGATGTGTTCAACATCCTGCTGCAGGTATTGGATGATGGCCGACTGACCGACAACAAAGGACGTACAGTCAACTTCAAGAATACTATCATCATTATGACATCCAACTTGGGCAGTGCCTACATTCAGAGTCAGTTCGAGAAGATTAACGACCAGAACCACGATCAGATTGTAGAAGAGACCAAGGCGGAAGTGATGAATATGCTGAAAAAGACCATTCGTCCGGAATTCTTGAACCGTATCGACGAGACCATCATGTTCCAACCGCTCAACAAAGAGCAGATTGAACAGATTGTCCGCTTGCAGATAAACGGTATTAAGAAGATGTTGGAAGAAAACGGAGTAACCCTTCAGATGACCGACGAAGCTGTCGACTTTATCGCCACAGCCGGTTACGATCCTGAGTTTGGTGCCCGTCCGGTAAAACGTGCAATCCAGCGTTACCTGTTGAACGATTTGTCAAAGAAACTTCTGTCTCAGGAAGTAGACCGCAGCAAACCGATTATCGTAGAACGTAGTGGTGAAGCACTGAAGTTCCGTAACTAAATCTTTCTACTTAAATAAAAGCAAGGCTGTTTCAAACTATTTTGAAACAGCCTTTTTTTGTATCCGGATATTCCCTACATCAGGAAAGTCCGTAATACCGTAATTGTACGGTATCCGTTGAACTCTCACCTCAGTCCGAACAGAAGACAATTAAATATTGGAATTGGTATTTATTGAAATGATAAACAATGCAGCAGGAATAAAAAGGTAGCGATAAACGTCGGAAACTTTAAACGCGGTCGTTGGATGTCCGTTTGCCGCTGTTGGCTGTACATTCAACGCAGGCAACTGTACAGCCGACGTCGTCGTTTTTAATAAACCAGCAAACAGAATCACTGATTTATATCTAAAAAAGCAGAGACCATCTCAAGTTCATCTTGAGATAGTCTCTTTTTACATGCAACAAGTATACCGACTGATGCTTTTTCTGAAAAGCAGGTCAGTCTTTTTTATCTATCTTCTCATTTTTTCTTTGAAGAAGTAGCCTTCTTCGAACTCTGATAATCGGCCACAATACCTTCGGTTATCCAGTTGGCAAGTGCCTGACGGTTGTCGGCTATAACCAAACGCTTCTGGTCTTGAGCATTCTGTATATTTCCCAACTCCATGAATACCGAAATAGGTACAGCTCTACGCAGCACAAACAGATTTCGTTCGCTCACCGTTCCGTCAAATCCACGATTGGGCTGATGACGGTCGTACTTGGCACGGAACGTACTCTGTATCCGGTTTGCCAAACGCTTTCCATACGTGCTTCCCGGCACATGATAGAAGAACACATCGGTCTGATTCCGTCTTCCACGACTATCTACATGGATAAAGATAGCCCGCTTATAACTGCTTTTCTCCTTACGATGAATCCGGTTAATGGCATCACAGCGCTGTTGCAGGCGTGCTACCTGATTCAAAGGAATAGGATCACCCATACAAGTTTCCCGTTTACTGTTCTTCAAGACAGCCTGTTCGCGAATACCGTCTTTCGCATCCTGAATAATAAAGTGTACCTTGGCTCCACGCTTCAAGAGTTCACGTCCCAATCGGAGTATGATGTCGTAAGCATACTCATCTTCGTGCAACTCTTTTCCATTATACTTTCCGATACATCCAGGATCGGGACCACCATGTCCGCTCACCAGATAAAAGACTGTACCTTTCAGCGAATTCGAAATAACCGGATACGATGCTTGTGCCTTTCCAAATAAAGGCTCATAGTTTGCTTTCTTCTTTTTCTGAGAAACAGCCGGCAAACACATAAGCCAGCACAGCAATATCAATACGTATCTCATACTCAGTCTTTCAGCAATTCATCGATTTTCTTACACAATGAAGCAAATTCTTCTTCATTGTACAAACGGGTCATCATCACAATCTTACCATCCTTGCCCACCAATACATTACGGGTAATTCCGGCTTTTCGTTCTGCATAAAGAGCAAAAATATCTGCACCCGGATCAAGGCCTAACGGATAAGTCACTCCGGTCTGTTCTGCAAACTTCTTCACTCTCTCCAAAGGCTCGTCGCGGTCGATACCGTAAAGAGCAAAATCTGCATTATCTTTATGTTTCTTCCAGATATCACGTTCGATGAAAGGCATTTCCTTTCTGCAAACTCCACACCAGCTGGCTGTAAACTGAAGCATCACAACCTTTCCTCTCAAATCGGAAAGACGTACCTTCTGTCCGTCGGTAAGTGTCATTTCAAAATCGGGAGCTTCCTCTCCTACTTTTACAATATAACCTACCGCATCCGGAGTCTGCTGCTGTGCATAGCCAGATGTACCAACCAATAAACTTATTATCCCAACTACCAATAATACAATCTTTCTCATTTTTATATTCTCCTTTATTTTCTTTGACAAACTTACGGAAAAATGACGGAATATGCCAATATCCATAAAAAAAGCTTCTCCCATTCCTTCATCAGGCTATGGAAGAAGCTTACGAATTAAATATCTAAATCATTCTCTATTCATCAAAAGCAACTTGAACCGTCGAAACAGTGCGTACAAACCTTACACTTAGGCAATCCAATTGCTTCAATCAATGTTTCCAATGTATTAAACTTCAAAGAAGTCAGTCCGAAACGTGCACGGATACGTTCTACCAGTTCCTTATACTCTGGTGAATCGGTGGTTGCATACTGTGCCAGTTTTGCATTCTCATCTCCCTCTATTTCCTTGATAATACGGCGTGTAATCAGTTCCATATCTCCTTTCGAAGAAGTAAATCCGATAAAAGGACAACCATAAATAAGTGGAGGACAAGCAATACGCATGTGTACTTCTTTTGCTCCGTAATCGTACAATACATTTACATTATCGCGAAGCTGTGTACCGCGTACGATAGAATCATCACAGAACAAGACTCTCTTTCCCTGCAACATGGCACGGTTTGGAATCAGTTTCATCTTAGCGACCAAAGAACGCATTGCCTGATTGCTTGGAGTAAAGCTTCGTGGCCATGTAGGAGTGTATTTTGAAATAGCACGGTGATAAGGAATTCCTTTTCCTTCGGCATAACCTAAAGCCATACCTACACCCGAATCAGGAATACCGCATGCACAATCTACTTCCGAATCGTCGGTCTTTCCCATCTTGTAACCACTTGCAAAACGAACCTCTTCTACATTCTTTCCTTCATAGCAGGATACAGGGAATCCGTAATATACCCATAGGAATGAACAAATTTGCATTTTCTCATTGGGCTTGCGCAATTGTTCCAATCCATCGGCACGCATCCGGATAATTTCTCCCGGACCTACAAAGCGTTCAATCTCGTAATCCAAGTTAGGGAAACTACTTGATTCGCTTGTAGCCGCGTAGGCACCTTCTTTCTTACCTATCACAATAGGAGTACGTCCCCATTTGTCACGCGCCACAATAATACCGTCTTCTGTCAGAATCAGCATTGAACACGAACCTTTTATCTTATTGAATACGTTTTCAATACCATCTACAAAATCTTTTCCCTGTACGATAAGCAAAGCAATCAACTCGGTAGGATTGGTCTTTCCCATGCTCATTTCCGCAAAATGCATATTCGCATCTAGCATTTCCTTCTCAAGCTCAGCAGTATTGTTGATTTTGGCTACTGTAACAATAGCAAATCGTCCTAAATGAGAGTTGATCATGATTGGCTGCGGATCTGTATCACTAATGACACCTATTCCCGACTTTCCTTTAAACTGAGGAAGTTCTGCTTCAAACTTCGTACGAAAATAAGAACTTTCAAGACTGTGTATAGACCGCGTGAATCCTTCGCCTTCGGCATATGTAGCCATACCGGCGCGTTTTGTTCCTAAATGTGAATTATAATCCGTACCGTAGAATAAATCGGTTACGCATTCAGCCTTAGAGACTGTTCCGAAAAAACCACCCATTCCTTTATTGTTTGTTTTATTATTGTTTGATTGAGAGGACAAAATTACGAAAAAAAAGAAAAGTCATAATCATGAACAAACATAAACATGAAAAAAAATATCCATCAACTGCAATCCCCAATAAAAAAAATGCCGCAATCTTACGATAACGGCATTTTCCATAACTTCTTTCTTATGAATTGATATTTACTTTATTTTATCTCGAATCTTGCTAAGATAGGCACGCATTCCCTCGGTATCTTTATTGCTGATAATATCCAAGAGTTCATTCAACTCGGTACGAATTCCCTCTACCTGGGCAGGTGTACGGGGGTTGAATAGAATTTCTTGCAACAGATAATCGTCTTCATTCAAGACTCCTTTCGCAATAGCCATATGACGCTTGAATGTGGTACCCGGTGCATCCTGGTGCTTCATTACAGCTGCAAAGACAAAGGTAGAGACAAAAGGTATGGACAATGAATATGCTACTGTTTCATCATGTCCTTCGAAGGTATATTCAAAAATGTTCAGCCCTAAACGCTGATATAAATCTTTGAAGAAAATCTTACCTAAATGGTCTCCTTCCTTGATAATAATCGCATTTTCTGTACTCAGCTTATCCAAGTTGGCAAATGTAGGACCAAACATAGGGTGTGTGGAAACATAACGGAATCCGCTCTGTTCGTAAAACTCCTTCAATCCTGTCTTTACCGAAGCAATATCACTGATTATACAATCTTTTGGCAACACTGGAAGAACCTGACGAAAAGCTTCTAATGTATATTTGACCGTCGCTGCATTGATAACCAGCTCTGGTCCGAACTCCTGTATTTCGTCTATCGAGGTGAAACGATAACAGTTGTACATAAAACGAAGGCGCTTGGCATCTACATCATATACTGCTACATCATGGTCAAAACTCAACACATCAGTAAAGAAAGATCCCATCTTTCCGGCTCCCAATATCAATATCTTCATCGTCTCTTTTCTTATTTATTAATAATTTCCATCTGCTGACGTACACTTTCTTCATGGATAGCTTCGAACACTTGCTTTACAAAGTCTGCATCCATTCCACACAGAGTTCCTTGTGCTCCACGCTTATCAAGAATTTCATTGTAACGTCCGGTCTGAAGAATGGTCATATTATGCTCTTTCTTGAATGTACCGATTTCACGACATACACGCATACGTTTTGCCAAAATTTCCATCAGTTCATTGTCGCAATCGTCAATCTGATGACGAAGTTCATTCAGATTTTCTGTAGACTGATGTTCCTTACGGATAACCAGCAAGTTCAAAATATAATCCAAAATATCCGGAGTAACCTGTTGTGCAGCATCGCTCCACGCTGCATCCGGATTGCAGTGTGCTTCTACAATCAGACCATCGAAGCCCAAATCCATTGCCTGCTGACAAAGCGGAGCAATTAGTTCACGCTTGCCTCCAATGTGGCTCGGGTCGCACAAAATAGGCAAGTTAGGAATACGACGGCGCAATTCGATAGGAATATGCCATTGAGGGAGATTGCGGTAAATCTTCTTATCGTAAGAAGAAAAACCTCTATGGATTACTCCCAATCTCTTCAATCCAGCATTATTGATACGTTCCAAAGCTCCAATCCAAAGTTCCAGATCGGGATTGACCGGATTCTTTACGTATACAGGAACATCTACTCCTTTTAATGCATCTGCAATTTCCTGTACAGCAAACGGATTAGCAGTTGTACGGGCACCAATCCACAAAATATCGATACCGGCTTTCAGGCACTCGTATACGTGTTTGGCTGTAGCCACTTCTGTTGCTACGTACATACCTGTTTCCTGTTTGACACGTTTCAACCATGCCAGACCATCCACTCCGATACCTTCAAAGCCTCCTGGTTTTGTACGCGGTTTCCAGATACCGGCACGAAAAATCTTCACACCTTTATTAGCCAAAAGTGTGGCAGTTGACATTACTTGTTCTTCTGTTTCGGCACTACAAGGGCCTGCTATCACCATGGGGCGTTCTTTTGAAACACCTTCCAGTTCGATGGGTTGTAAATTCAGTTCCATATCTTTATCTTTTTTGTTGTTCGTTTTTATTTATCTGACTTTTTATAAGACAGATTTGATTCTCTCTAAAGCTTCTGCCAGTTTTTCTTCTTTGGCACAAAGCGAAATACGAATGTAGCGTTTGCCATTGCTTCCGAAGATAAATCCCGGAGTAATGAATACCCGTGCCTCATGCAAGACTTTCTCGGTCAGTTCCTCTACATCACCATAAGTATCGGGAATACGTCCCCAAAGGAACATGCCCACTTGGTTTTCATCAAAGGTACATCCCAAGACACGCATGATTTCTTCTGCAAGTTTCCGGCGTCGGCTATATACCTGAATATTGGCTTCTTCATGCCATTCGGCACTGTTATGATACGCCTGTGCTGCAGCCAACTGCAAAGGTCGGAACGTACCCGAATCGATATTACTCTTAATCTTCAGAATCCACTGTACAAAAGTAGCATTGGTAGCCAGCATACCGACACGCCATCCCGGCATATTGTGACTCTTACTCATCGAGTTGAACTCAATACAGCATTCCTTTGCTCCCGGCACATTCAAGATACTGATTGGCTTCCGGTTAAGAATAAAACTGTAAGGATTGTCGTTCACTATGACAATATTATGATGGCGTGCAAAGTCTACCAGTTTTTCATACAGTTCCATTGTAGCATTTGCTCCTGTCGGCATATTGGGATAGTTGGTCCACATAATCTTTACACGACTCAAATCCATTTTCTCCAACTCGTCAAAGTCCGGCTGCCAGTTGTTGTCTTCTCTTAAGTTATAGTTGACAATCTCACTACCCAATATTTTATTCAATGATGTATAGGTAGGATAGCCAGGATTAGGAACCAACACTTGATCTCCCGGATTCACCAAGGCCAGCGTCACATGCAAAATACCTTCCTTAGAGCCGATAAGAGGCTGGATTTCCGTAGCAGGATCTAAATCAACGTTATACCAGCGCTTGTACCAGTCGGCCATAGCCTGACGTAACTCAGGAATACCCACCGTAGGCTGATAACCATGAGCATCCGGTTTCTGGGCATTTTCACACAAGACACGTACCGTTTCTTCTGAAGGTGGCATATCGGGACTTCCGATACCCAGACTGATTACATTCTTCCCTTCCGCATTCATACGCGCTACTTCTTTCAACTTACGGCTGAAGTAGTATTCGCTTACATTAGCCAGTCTGTCGGCAGGCTGTATATTATAGTGTAGATTCTCCTTCTGCATATTCTCCTAATATTTTAAGTGCTTTGGTAAGCGGCATTACCGCATCAATAGCTTGTTTGTATCTCAGATAATCGTTAAACATCACATCCACATAAAACAGATACTCCCATTCACGACCGATAATAGGCAACGACTGTATCTTGGTCAGATTGATCTTATAAAATGAAAAGATAGACAAAACCTGTGAAAGGCTTCCTTCTGTATGCGGAAGTGAAAATACGATGTTGGCTTTGTTTACTTTCGAGCGGTCTTTCAGTTCGTCTGCCATCCAAGTATCGGCAATAACCAGAAAGCGTGTAAAATTATGTTTGTTTGTTTCAATGCCTTCCTGCAAGATTTTCATTCCATACAATTCGGCCGCATACTTGGAACAGATAGCAGCATGGCCTTTCAACTGATGCTTACTGATGTTTTCGGCACTACCGGCAGTATCTTCTGTTTCTACAACCTTCAGCTTCGGATGATGTTGCAAGAACTCACGGCACTGGGCCAATGCTACCGGATGAGAATTCACTTCAGTCAAATCGTCCCAATCCTGATCGGGCAAACACATGATACTATGACTGATACGCAGTTTGTGTTCTCCAATGATGGTTGCTCCACTTTCTCTCAATAGTTCATAATTGTGAAGCAAACTTCCTGCAATCGTATTTTCAATGGCCACAAGTCCTATCACCTTACTGTCTTTACGCATCTGTTCAAAGACCTCTTCAAACGTATTGCAACATATCAGTTCAATTTCTTCATCTTTAAAATATTTATGAGCTGCAATATCATGATACGAGCCTGGAACCCCTTGTATAGCTATCTTTTTCATATAATCATATCTATAAAAAAAAATCCCGACTTCTTTACGAAGCGGGATTCGTTATATTTTCATTTATCATTTATCTTACTGTACACATGCGAACTCCCGCTTCTACCTTATTGCTAAAGTAAAAGTAATAAAAAAAGAAAAAGAAGTATGTCGCAAATGTTTTCATAAATCTTGCATTATTGTCTTTACGCTTGCAAATGTAATGTTTTTCTAGAAAAAACAAACATAATATTAAAAAAACTATTCTTTTTTATTCATTTAATTGAAAACAGACTGGAAAAGATCTTTCAAAACTGATACCAGAAACAAAAGAAAGATTGTATTTTTGTAAGGGAACAACAAACAAATACTTACCCTTTATAAAACCGATTTACTAACTTTAAACAATACATTATGAATTATTCCTTCGACCAAATCATAAACCGGCAGGGTACTGCTTCAGTAAAAACAGATGAAGTAAAAGAAATCTGGGGACGCGAAGACCTTATCCCATTGTGGGTAGCCGATATGGACTTTGCCACTCCTCCTTTTGTACTTGATGCCATACGAAAACGCTGCGAACATCCCATACTGGGCTATACCTGTAAGCCGGACAGCTATTATCAGGCTATTATTGGCTGGATGAAAATGAGATACCACATGGAGGTACGTAAAGAACAGCTGAACTATGTACCCGGTATCGTACCCGGACTGGGAATGGCCATCAATGCTCTGACTCAGCCTGGAGACAAGATTATGATTATGCCTCCTGTATATCCTCCATTCTTCTGGCTGGTTACACGCAATAACCGCCGGTTGGTAGAATGCCCGCTTCGTCTGGAAGATGGACATTACCGGATGGATTTAGACCTGTTCCGCCGGTCTATAAAAGGAATCCGCGCCTTAATTTTATGTAATCCTCATAACCCGGGTGGTATAGTATGGACAAGAGAAGAACTGGAAGCCATAGCTGAAGTCTGTGCAGACGACAATGTGATTGTATTGTCCGATGAAATCCATGCCGACCTGACCTTACCTCCCCGTCAGCATCTTCCTTTCCCTATGGTTTCAGAAAAAGCCCGTAACAATTCTGTGACTTTCATGTCGCCCAGCAAAGCTTTCAACATGCCAGGAGTGTCGGCCTCACACACCGTTATTTTCAATGAAGGATTAAGAGCCCGATTTGAAGCTTATCTGGAATCCTGCGAACTGAATGGTGGACACGTATTTGCCTTTCCTGCTGTGGAAGCTGCCTATTCAAATGGAACAGAATGGCTGGAACAATTATTAAGCTATATACAGGGAAACATTGATTATGTAACTGATTATATTCACACCCACATGCCCAAAATCAAGGTGATAGTTCCGATGGCTTCTTATCTTGTATGGCTGGATTGCCGCGACTTGAAACTCAGTCAGGAAGCACTCAACGATTGGTTTGTTTCAAAAGCTCATTTGGCTTTGAATGACGGAAAGACATTTGGCAAAGAAGGGATTGGCTTTATGCGTATGAACATCGGTTCTCCCCGCTCTATTCTTGAACAAGCCATGAAACAACTTCATTCAGCTTATCAGCAATTGCCGGAATAGAATATAAACAACGTGAATTCTGAGAATTTACTTACAAAAGTCTTAGAATTCACGTTATTTACAAAATGTCAATTCAGATGCCTTTATACGGCGTTATTTGACCACTGATACAGAAGTCGTGGAAAATTCGGCTGTTTTTCGACCCTTATAAAAATACAGAAAGACAGATATTCCTGCCTTTATCCATCCAAATAACATAAACAGAAGTATACTATATATTCCGGTATCGAAGAATCAAGAAATAAGCAGCCTTTTATCACTTAAAAAAATGAAGAAAATCTGCTTCGAAAAAGCATCAGAAATCCCCCGAAAACAGGTAAAAACAAGCAAAAAGAAGCATCAGCCAACGCGACTAATCGCGTAAGACAACGATTCTAGTACCGTAAGCCCTCGTTTCAAGTATTGTTACCGCCTGATACAGGTCGTATTTTCCTCCGGGAAAGGTTCCATAAACCTGTCCTATAACATGTTTTAAGGAGGTTTTCTAGCCCTAAAAAGGGATTTTTACCACTGTGAGCGAACTTTTTATCCCAAATACGGGTTATCGAAAAACAGCATTTTCCCATTTTTTAATGCAAAACATTCAATATTCCTATCAATATGACAAAAGCCTTGAACCGTTTTCATTATCTTTCCGGTTCAAGGCTTTTTCTTTCTGTGGTAATGTGTTCCGAAGTCTTTCTTATTTCCAGTCGTCTATAACCACTTTATCTTGTGTCCAGCTTTCTACCACCATCTGTATTCTCTCTTTGGGCAACTCGGAACAGAAATCAAAACAGATACAACGTTTGTCTCCCGGCATCAGTGTGACATAATTATCAGAATAATGTACCGGAAGAATCCGCTCGCCAGTTTCCTTATCGAAAAGTTTAATACGATTGAAGAAACTGATACGACTGTCACCTGTAAAGTAAATCTTTCCCTTATACGTGTTTTCATTCTTTACCAGCGAAGCCTGTATATCCGGACGAGAAACAGGCAATTCCGCCAATGTACGATAATCTTTGGGAGTTGTAGTCAGCCAATAAATATTATCCGTCAGTTGTTTTCCTTCTGCATCCAGCAAGGTCAGTTTCAAGAAATACACACCTTTTATCGCTTCCAGCTGTGGGACTTCAAACAAATCATTTAACCCATTGGCCGACGCATCACACGTTTTCTCTTCCTTCCAACATTCCTTTCCATCGCGTGTAAACAACTGCGCTTTTACAACCAATCCTTTCTTCTCTTCAACCGTCGTATTCAGTAAAGTCACTTTTTTTGTAATCAGATTATAAAACGGATGAATCGGTTCGCATCCTTTACGAGTTCCATAAAGAGAAGCATTGACATCGAGAAACCAATCGTACATCTGACCGCGCAATGCAGTCCATGGATTTTGAGTTTTCCAAATCAGTACCCCGGTATACCAGTCCCACATGTGCGAAGCCCATCCTTCCATAAAGCTGCGGTATTGGTCATAATTGACTACCTGCGCATATTTACAATAATCTTCAATAGTATGCAGCTCTCCATAACGTTCCAGATGATCTCCATAGCCTAAATCCTTGTGATACCGCCAATTCAGATTACGTGTTCTTCCGTTTCTGGGAAATTCCTTTAAATCTTTCTCCGGCATGAAAGCACGGAAGCTTTCGACTTCGGGCGAACCTACCGAACCAACTTCCGGATTGAAAGGATGAGAACGGAAAGTAAAGAACCATTCCGGTTCCTGAATGCCATAAGGACCGTCTCCATTATCACCCAGTAAATTGCGGGTAAAAGTAGAATCAGTAGAATAACGGGCAAACAGACGATTCGGATCCAAACGAGGAAGAATATCTTCCTGCAAAGCCTGATCTATATCCTTAGCCAAAGGCCACTCGTTCGCTCCACACCAGAAACAAAGGCTCGGATGATTACGAATCATTTTAATCTGGTCTTCTGCCGAAGCCAAAAACAACGCATGATTATCCGGATATTCCCAGCGACGCTTTCTGGAGTCAAGTTTCGTAAGGTCTTCCCATGCTCCATTACAGTCCCCGCTTCCCCACAAATCCTGGAATACCAGAATACCATAACGGTCGCAAGCCTCATAAAATTCAGGACGCTCCAGCAAGGCACCTCCCCACACACGTATCATACGCAGATTCATTTCAGCATGAAAACGCACATCGTGTTCATATCGTTCAGGAGACAGACGAAGCAGCCAGTCGGAATCGATGTAATTGCCACCGGTCATAAATACAGGCTGACCGTTTACATAAAATTCACGGCCTCCGTTATGAGGATTTTTGCGTGTAGTTATTTCCCGAATACCAAAACGTACATTCTCAATATCCGTTTCTTCCCCATCCATTACAAACGAAAAAGAAATCTGATGCAAAGGCTGGGTTCCTATTCCATTCGGCCACCACAAAGACGGATTCTTCAAAGTCTGTCTGTCAAGTTCGACTGTTTTGGTTTCATAAGGCTGCAAGCTCACCGGCTCTTCCAGCTTTCGTCCTTCGTACACCATCCTCAATATCCCTTTCTTAGGTTGAGCCGATACATTCTTCACCTCCACAGATGTTTCCAAATAAGCCGGAGCCTGTTTGGTGTCACTCGGACGGCGTACTCCCGGTACTTTCGTTACTACATACGGATGATCTACACAAACATCTCCTGTTGTAGTAATAGAAACTTCATCCCAGATTCCGGTATTACGGTCGCGCACGGGCTGAATCCAATCCCATCCGGGAGTATATTGCATCGTACAGTTTCGGGCTATCTGTCCGTCACCTCCCTGTCCTCCATTAGGAACTCCTACAGGGTCGGGAGGAAAGACCAATACTCCCAATACATTCACAGAATCCTTTTTCAAATAAGAAGTAATATCGTAAGTCTGGCGTAAGAACATTCCTTCATGAGTCGTAGTATTGACACGCTTTCCGTTCAGATAAATTTCAGCCTTATAATTGATGCCTCTGAAATTCAGCCAGACATGTGTTCCTGAATCTACTGAAGAAACTGTAAAAGGACGGACAAACCAATAAGTATAGAAATCCCGCCCCACGGCAGAGATATCCGGTATCTTCTCATTATTCAATCCAAACTCCGGAGCAGGAAACAACTTGTTCTCCAGCAAGGTAGTCAGTACCGTTCCCGGCACTTTCGCCTGCAACCATCCTGATAAATCAAAACATCCTGAAGTAAGTCTGTTTCCATCTTCTCCAATTTCTGCTGCCCTACGGGCAAACCAACCCTCATGTAATAAAGTTTTGCTTCCAGCTTCTGGTAACACAACCTGTACCCCATTCTGTGCAAAACCCAATAAAGGCAGACAAACTGCCATTACCAATAATCGTACCTGTGTTTTCATGTAATAAAGATTCGTAAAGTGAAAGCAAAGGTACATTTTTATCGTAAAAAACCAAATTATCGGCAGTTGTCATTCCTTATAAAGACAGAGTCTATCTAATGGAAAGAGCTTCTGTAAAAACATAAAAAAACTTCCTGACGAATCATTCGACAGGAAGTCTATAACTGTTTCCATTACTGTTTCAATAAATAATTCTTGAAAGCAGAAAACTCTTTCGACATCGGTACACTCTGTTTTTCACCTCTCATAAAGGCCTGAAGTTTTTCAGGAATCTTTACCTCATGTCCGATGATACCCTCTACTGTTTGAAGGAACTTAGCCGGATGGGCCGTTTCAAGGAAGACACCATATTCATCGTCTTTCAATTCCTGTGCCAAAGCCTTGTAGCCACACGCTCCATGCGGATCGAGCAGATAACCGGTTTCTTCGTATACCTGCTGTACAGTATCACGTATCTGCTCATCGGTATACGTTTCACCACTGATTTCTGAAGCAATTGCGTCATGACTTCCTTCATACAAATCGAGAATACGGGCAAAGTTACTGGGATCTCCCACATCCATTGCATTAGCAATAGTCGATACCGACGGACGAGGGTGGTATTCTCCTGTCTTCAGATACTGATAGAAGATATCATTCCGGTTATTAGCTGCAATAAAACGTTTCACCGGCAATCCCATCCGTTTGCCAAACAGTCCGGCAGTAATGTTACCGAAGTTACCACTGGGCACACAAATCACCAGATTGTCGGCCTTGCCTATTTTCTTCATCTGCGCATAAGCATAGAAATAATAAAAAGCCTGAGGAAGGAAACGTGCCACATTGATGGAATTGGCAGAAGTCAGCTGCATGTGCTCATTCAATTCTTTATCCATAAAAGCATTCTTCACCAATGCCTGGCAATCGTCGAATGTACCGTCTACCTCGATAGCTGTAATATTCTGCCCCAATGTAGTAAACTGCTTTTCCTGTATCTCGCTGACCTTACCTTTCGGATACAGTACATACACATGAATGCCTTCCACCCCCAGGAATCCATTGGCTACGGCACTACCTGTATCACCGGAAGTAGCAACCAGCACGTTCACTTGGTTTTTACCTTCTTTCCGGATAAAATACCCCAGCAAGCGAGCCATAAAACGTCCGCCCACATCCTTAAAGGCCAATGTAGGACCATGAAAGAGTTCCAAAGCATATACATTGTCTTTTACCTGAACGACAGGGGTATCGAAACTCAATGTATCGTATACAATCTGTTTCAGAGTTTCTGCCGGTACATCTTCGCCAAAGAACGCATCAGCCACCCGACAGGCAATCTCCTGAAAAGACATTTTTTCTATTTCCTCAAAAAAGGAAGAAGGTAACGGCTTTATCACTTCCGGCATATACAAGCCTTTATCGGCAGCAAGACCCTTTACTACCGCTTCTTCTAGTGTGGCCCAAGGAGCCTTTTTATTGGTACTATAGTATTTCATAAGGTCAGTATTTCATAAATTCATTCATAAACTCATCTCTCTCAAGTGTGCCATACGCCCCCTGTTTGCAGGAAACTTCATCGTATGTCTGCACCTCATCGGGTTCTATACCCGGATAGTAAATAAGGAAAGGAATCGGTTCGGCTGTATGAGTACGCAACTCACAAGGAGTAGGATGATCGGGCAACACAGCAATCGCTACCGGTTCGTCCCATTCCTTCACAGCTTCGTATACAGGTTTTACAATACGGCTATCCAGATTTTCTATCGTCTGCAATTTCAAGGCTACATTTCCCTCATGACCGGCCTCATCACTTGCTTCGACATGCAAATACACAAAATCGTCTGTCCGCAAAGCTTCGATAGCCGCATGTGCCTTTCCTTCGTAATTCGTATCATAGAGCCCTGTTGCTCCTTCTACATCAATACAGCGTAAACCTGCATAACGGCCAATTCCGCGAATCAAGTCGACAGCTGTAATGACACTTCCCTTCTTTATCTCCGGATATTTCTGTGACAAAGGCTCCATTTGCGGACGGAAGCCCGGACTCCATGCCCAAATACTGTTTGCCGGATCTTTTCCTTCTGCCATTCGCTTCAGGTTCAGCGGATGAGAAGCCAGCAGTTCCTGCGAACGAAGTGTCAGCTCGTTCAGCAAACGTGCAGTTTCTTCTGCCTCAGCACAAGCCGGACGCACCATATTCGGACGAAAAGGCTGCAACGGAATATCGTGAGGAGGTACACAAACCAATCTTTTATCTCCACCTTTTATTACCAGCAGATGACGATACTGTACTCCGGTATAAAAATGAATACGGTCCGTGCCCAAATGTTCCTGCAAATAACGAATCAGCACATCAGCCTCTTCCGTGGTAATATGTCCGGCCGAATGGTTTTTCAAGGTTTCCCCTTCCACACATACTATATTACAGCGCAAGGCCAAATCCCCCGGACAAAGTTCAACCCCTATACTTGCAGCCTCAAGCACCCCGCGCCCTTCGTATACCTTAGGTAAATCGTATCCCAATACCGACATATTGGCTACTTCGCTCCCCGGATGAAATCCATCGGCTACTGTTTTCAACATACCGCAACGCCCCATTGCGGCCAGTTTATCCATATACGGTGTATGTGCATACTGCAACAAAGTCTGGTTTCCCAATGAAGGAACGGCCCAATCGGCCATGCCATCGCCTAATATAATAATGTGTTTCATCGTTCTAAATATTTGCAATGCTCATAATATCGGCAAACACACCGGCTGCAGTTACGCTGGCACCGGCTCCGTATCCCTGAATGAGCATAGGGTATTCATTGTATCGCTCGGTAGTGAGCAAAATAATATTGTTGCTGCCTTCCAGATTATAGAATGGATGGCGACTGTCTACTTCCTGTAAGGAAACTACACCTTTTCCATTGTCCAGGCTTGCCACGAAGCGCCATCGTTTTCCTTCGGCTTCCAATTTCTTACGACGGGCTTCAAAATCAGCATCCAACGTTTTGACATTCTTCCAGAAATCGTCCAACGAGCCTTCGAAGCAAAAATCCGGAATAAAGAGATGTTTCTCCACATCCTCCTGGCTCAGTTTATATCCGGCCTCACGAGCCAAGATAACCAACTTACGGATGACATCCTTTCCACTCAGGTCGATACGCGGATCGGGTTCCGAATAGCCTTCTTCCTTCGCTTTACGGATTGTTTCACTCAAAGGTACTTCCTCGCTGATGGTATTAAAAATATAATTCAACGTACCACTTACCACCGCTTCAATCTTAAGAATCTTATCGCCACTGTTGATAAGGTCGTTGATGGTATTGATAATCGGAAGTCCTGCACCCACATTGGTTTCGAAAAGGAATTTCACACCACGCTGGCGGGCAATAGACTTCAGTTCTGCATAGACATCGTATTCCGAAGAAGCGGCTATCTTATTGGCTGCTACAACCGAAATATTATGGCTTAGAAAATCTTTATACAGTCCGGCAATGGAAGCATTGGCAGTACAATCCACAAATACAGAGTTGAATATATTCATGCCAATAATCTCGTCGTGCAAAACCTGAGGCGAAGAAGGAACACCTTTCTCCTCCAGTTCCTTACGATAGTTATTCAAATCTATTCCACGGCGGGTAAAGTATGCATAATGTCCGTTGGCAATACCTACCACTTTCAAGTTCAGTCCCCGCTCCTGCTTCAATTTCTCCTGCTGACTGTTGATTTGCTCAATCAAGCTATGTCCTACCGTACCGATACCGCAAATGAACAGATTCAGTACCTGATATTCGGACAGGAAGAAAGAATCGTGAATCACGTTCAGAGTCTTACGCAAAGAATCACCTTCTACCACAAAAGAGATGTTTGTTTCCGATGCTCCCTGTGCACAGGCAATGACATTAATACCGTTTCGTCCGAGCGTACCAAACAGTTTACCTGCAATTCCCGGAGTATGCTTCATGTTCTCTCCTACAATAGCCACTGTAGCCAGTCCGCTTTCTGCCATCATCGGCGAGATTTCTCCCATTTCAATTTCTTTGGCAAACTCTTCATTCAGCACCTTACATGCCAAAGCCGAATCTTCTGTACGTACCCCGATAGAGGTTGAGTTTTCCGAAGAAGCCTGTGATACCAGGAACACACTGATACCATTTTCTGCCAAGGTCTTGAAAATACGGTGGTTGACTCCAATCACACCCACCATACCCAATCCGGTCATGGTAATAAGGCAGGTATCATTAATAGAAGAAATACCTTTGATAGGTTTTGAAAAATGATCGGCCTGCTGCTTGATAATAGTACCGGGAGCATCCGGATTGAATGTATTCTTTATCAGAATAGGAATGTTTTTATGGCATACCGGATAAATGGTCGGCGGATAAACCACCTTGGCTCCGAAGTTACACAACTCCATTGCTTCCACATAACTCAGTTCGGTAATAGGATATGCAGTACTGATGACACGGGGGTCGGCAGTCATAAAACCATCCACATCGGTCCATATCTCCAGAATATCCGCATTCAGAGCCGCAGCCAGAATAGAAGCTGTATAATCCGAACCTCCACGTCCCAAATTGGTCACTTCTCCGGTATCCTTATCTGTAGAAATAAAACCGGGTACCAGTGCTACCTGGGGAACTTCCTTGAAAGTCTCTCTTACCAGACGATTCGTCAGTTCCGAGTCGAGTATATGTTTGTTATGCTTCTTTTCGGTTTTGATAAAAGTACGTGAATCGAACCACTGGGCTCCTTCTATCAGTGTAGCTACAATGATAGACGAAAGACGTTCTCCATAGCTTACTATTGTAGCAGAGGTTTTGGGAGAAAGGTCATGAATCAGGAAAATACCCTGAAAGATATTTTTCAATTCGCTCAACAGCTCGTTGACCTGATCCAATAAAACTTCACGTGCTTTCCCGGCAGGAATGACTGTATATACCATTTCGATATGGCGGTTGACAATCTCCTTCATTTCCTTCTCATACGCCGAATCACCGGCTGCAGCCATTTTCGATGTATGAATCAGTTTATCTGTAATTCCTCCTAATGCCGATACGACTACTATAACCTTATCGTCTACCGATTCGACTATTTTTTTTACACTCAACATACTGTTGACCGATCCAACAGATGTTCCGCCGAATTTCAATACTTTCATGCTCTTATATTTTTAGCCTGTTTTCCCCGATATACATGCAGGAAAATAAAGTTCAAAAAAGAAAAAAAATGAATGATAAAAAAGAATATGCTTGCGCACGCAAGCGTGTATCACGTAGAAACACCATATATACTATCTTCCCCCCAGAGGGGTCATCCCAAAGGTCGATGTAGTGGTCATCATCCACCCCATCCCGGTCTGTGTCATGTTACGATAGTAGATATTCACTTATTGATTTTTTAGTCTGTGGCAAATATAAGAACATTTTTCTACAAACAAACAGATTTTACTGTTTTTTTGCCACATTTACATCAACTACACCATCTAATAGATTAAAAAGTATCGAATAATAACATCTTTAGTTCTATAAAGAAAGTCTGATTCATACAGCAACTCTTCTATATTCGACGACGTCGGATACAAAGCCAACGACGACAAATTACCGTTCAACGACGCCGTTTGCGCAGCCAACGACGGCAATTATATACCGACAATACAAACAGATACAATCCATCCACATCATACAACATTTGTTTCCTGACTTTTCTTCTACCTGCAAAAAAAATGGCTGTACAACGGGGAAAAAATCCTCGAAGTACAGCCTGTCAATTTAACCTATACTATAAAAAAAAATCTTTATTTGCGATACGCAGCCAATTCCTCGGCATTAAACTTGCGAATAAAGTTGAAGTGTTTCTCAACTTCAGATTCTGCATAGTTTACGTATACATTGAGTGATTGTGCAAACAGCTCCGGAGCTTTGGTAGCATCCTGCAGCAACAAATGGCTCATTACACATACTGCTGCCATTTCGTACAGACGACGTGCCACGAAATCGAGCAATTCCTGATTCTGTGCCTCTTTCACCGCATTGGTACATGCTTCCAGTTTACGGGTCATGTCTTTGATACGGTTCATGTATCCTTCAAATTCAGGAGCGCATGGAATCAATTCGTATTCGTGCAAAGTAGCGGCATACGAACCGTTAGTCACATAACGGATAGCTGCCACAGTCTGCAACTGAGTAGTACCTTCGTAAATGCTGGTGATACGTGCATCACGATAAATACGCTGACAAGCATATTCCATCATGAAACCTGAACCACCATGTACCTGGATACAGTCGTATGCATTCTGGTTGGCATATTCAGAGTTCATACCTTTGGCAAGCGGAGTAAAGCTGTCTGCCAGTTTCGCATAGCGTTTCTGTTCCTGACGTTCTTCCGGAGTAAGTTTACGTTCACGGGCAATATCGTCCAAAGCCTTGTAAATATCTACATAGCGTGAAGTCTGATACAGCAAAGCACGTCCGGCATCCAGTTTAGCCTTGATAGTAGCCAGCATATCGTATACTGCCGGGAATTCGATGATAGCCTTGCCGAACTGTTTACGGTCTTTAGCGTATGCCAAAGCTTCGTTGTAAGCAGCCTGGCTCAAACCTACCGACTGTGCAGCAATACCCAGACGGGCACCGTTCATCAAAGCCATTACATATTTAATCAAGCCCAACTTACGTTCGCCGCAAAGTTCAGCTTTCGCATTTTTGTATACCAACTCACAAGTAGGAGAACCGTGAATACCCAACTTGTTTTCGATGCGGCGTACATCTACACCACCGTCGTTCTTGTCATAGATAAACATAGACAGACCACGACCGTCGTGAGTTCCTTCTTCCGAACGAGCCAATACCAGGTGCAAATGTGCATCACCGTTTGTGATGAAGCGTTTTACACCATTCAGGCGCCAGCAGTTGTTAGCCTCATCGTAAGTAGCTTTCAGCATTACACTCTGAAGGTCCGAACCTGCATCCGGTTCAGTCAAGTCCATAGACATGGTTTCACCTGCACAGATACGAGGGATGAAACGACTGTGCTGATCTTCGTTACCAAACTCGTACAATGTTTCGATACAGTCTTGCAGCGACCAGATATTACCAAAGCCGGCATCTGCCTGAGCTACGATTTCCGCACACATGGTATACGGAGTGATAGGGAAGTTCAATCCACCGAAACGGCGTGGCATAGTCATACCGTTCAGACCGGCCTTCACCATGGCATCGAGGTTTGCTTTAGTTCCCAAAGCATATTCCACGCGACCGTTTGCACAGTGTGGTCCTTCTTCGTCTACTCCTTCTGCATTGGCAGCAATTACTTCACCGGTAATTTCTCCGGTAATTTCCAATACTTTATCGTAAGAGTCGATTGCATCGGCATAGTCCTGCGGTGCATAGTCGTACTCGTCTTTATCTCTATAACTGCGTTCTTTCAGTTCGCAGATACGCTCCATCAACGGGTTGTTCAGATGGAAGCGTAATTCCGGATGTTCTGTATAAAAGTTAGCCATTACTTACTATTCTTTTTATAATACTTGATTAATTTCGGAACCACTTCCTCTACTGTTCCGTTGATTACATAATCTGCAATTGAATTGATCGGTGCGTTCGGATCATTGTTTACAGAAATAATGATACCTGCATCCTGCATACCGGCAATGTGCTGAATCTGACCAGAGATACCGCAAGCGATATACAGTTTAGGATGAACAGTCACACCAGTCTGACCAATCTGACGGTCGTGGTCGCAGAAACCGGCATCTACAGCAGCACGGCTGGCACCCACTTCTGCATGAAGTTCTTTAGCCAGTTCGAACAACATATCGAAGCCTTCTTTGCTACCCATACCATATCCGCCGGCAATGACAATAGGAGCTGCCTTCAGATTATGTTTGGCCTTTTCTACATGACGGTCGATTACTTTTACCACGTAGTCTGTTTCCGGAACATACTTCGCTACATCATGACGGATTACTTCGCCCTGATAGTTTTCATCGACAATTTCTTTTTTCATCACTCCTTCGCGTACGGTAGCCATCTGAGGACGATGTTCGGGGTTGATAATGGTAGCTACAATGTTACCACCGAATGCCGGACGAATCTGATACAACAGATTTTCGTAAGTAACTCCGTTTTTCTTGTCTTCATGGTTTCCGATTTCCAACTGAGTACAGTCGGCAGTAAGACCACTTGTCAGTGCAGAAGATACACGCGGACCCAGGTCACGACCGATAACGGTAGCACCCATCAGACAGATCTGAGGTTGTTCTTCCTTAAACAGGTTGACAAGAATAGAAGTGTGAGGGAGTGAAGTATAAGGGAACAAGCCCGGAGCATCGAATACATGTACACGGTCTACTCCGTAAGGCAATACTTGTTTTTCTACATCTGTAAGATCGCTGCCGGCACAGATTGTTTCCAGCTGGCATCCCAACTGATTGGCCAACTTACGACCTTTGGTTAAAAGTTCGAGACTGACATCGGCAACATGTTTGCCTTCCATCTCACAATATACAAATACGTTATTCATAGTCTTTATCCGATAGTATGGTTAGCCAACAGTTCAACAATCAAATTCTCTACATCTGCATCACTTCCTGTCAGTGTCTTACTTTCCTTAGCCTGGAAGATAATATTTTCAATCTTCTTTACCTTAGTAGGTGAACCTGACAATCCGCATTGTTTAGTGTCTCCGTTTACATCGGCTACACTCCATTCTACAATATTCAGATAAGGACGAGTTTCATACAAAGAAGCATACGGAAGTTCTACGCCTTCTTTTGCCAATGCAGCCTTTTCCTGTCCGCCCAGTGCACGTTTGTACTTCTGCACCAGTTTTGCATTACGCGGACGGCATGGGGCAGCACTTCCGTTTACTGTCAGCACGATAGGCAATGGACCTTCTACAGTTTCCACACCTCCGTCGATATGACGTTTTACACGGATGCGTCCGTCTTTTACCTCCTGAATTTCTTCTACGTATGTTACCTGAGGCAATCCCAGTTTTTCTGCTACCTGAGGACCTACCTGTGCAGTATCTCCATCGATAGCCTGACGACCACCTACAATAATGTCATATTCACCTATTTTACGAATAGCAGTAGCCAACGCATACGATGTAGCAAGTGTATCAGCTCCGGCAAAAGCACGGTCTGTCAGCAAATAGCCGTTGTCGGCACCTCTATATAAACCTTCACGAATAACTTCTGCGGCACGGCCCGGTCCCATAGTCAAGATAGTCACGGTAGAGCCAGGATGTGTGTCTTTCAGTCTGAGTGCCTGTTCCAAGGCGTTCAAGTCTTCCGGATTGAAGATAGCCGGAAGAGCCGCACGGTTCACCGTTCCGTCGGCATTCATGGCATCTTTCCCTACATTGCGAGTGTCAGGTACTTGTTTTGCCAATACTACAATTTTCAAGCCCATTCGATTAATATTTTAGTATTAGTAATTAATTGGCGGCAAATTTAATGAAACCATTCATTCTGCAAAAAGATATGGAAGGAAAATGCACAAAGTTTGTTAAATTGAGCATCACAAGGCAAAATATCAACAGAAATATAAAAAACAATGTTATCCTAAATTTTGAAAAGCTTGTATATTTGCTATCCGTATATCAATATAAAATATCATGCATACTATTTCAGAAGATATCAGTCAGCAACTGTGCAATTGGGGCATCCAGCCTGCACAATCCAACTGGACAACCAAGATTATATTTATCGTAGGTATTTTACTTCTTTCGTATCTCATCAGCATAGGCTTCCGGCATTTAATTGTGCCCATCATACAAAAAGTAACTGCCAAAACCAAAGCCACCTGGGACGACTATCTGTTTAATGACAGAATGATGCACAGCTTTTGTTTACTCATTCCTCCACTTGTATGGTATCTGTTGCTGCCATTTGCCTTCAACGATTCTCCCCACATATTAAATCTGTTATTAAAGGCCTGTCTGATTTATATTGTAGTCATGACGGTAAAACTCATAGGCAGTTTTCTCGACTCTCTTTATGAAATATCCAGCGAACATGAACGGTTAAAAAATCGTCCGCTGAAAGGTATTTACCAGATGATTCAACTGATAGTCATAGGAGTAGGTCTAATTCTTATCATCAGCATTCTGATTGATAAAAATGCAACCAGCATTTTGGCAGGATTGGGAGCTTCGGCAGCCATTTTAATGTTAATCTTCAAAGACAGTATATTGGGACTGGTGGCAGGAGTCCAGTTATCTGCCAATGATATGTTACGGCCGGGCGACTGGATTACCATGCCTAAATATGGTGCCGACGGTGATGTACTGGAAGTATCTCTTACTACCGTAAAAGTACGAAACTTCGACAAGACAATTACCACCATTCCTCCCTATGCTTTGGTAAGTGATTCTTTCCAAAACTGGAGGGGAATGCGCGAAACAGGAGGCAGACGTATCAAACGCTCTGTTTTCATCGATCTGAATACAGTTCATTTCTGCACTCCCGAAGAAAGAAGTTATTTTAAATCGAAAGGGTGGATAGAAAAAGATGAGAACAACCAAATTGTGAATTTACAGGTATTCAGAGACTATCTGCAAAATTACCTGAAAGCTCACCCGCGAACGCATAAAGAACTCATGATTATGGTACGACAGATGCAACCCACTTCGGAAGGACTTCCTCTGGAAGTTTATTGTTTCTCTAATACTTCCGACTGGAAGCAATACGAAGAAATACAGGGAGAGATTTTCGATCATCTGCTGGCCATGATTCCGGAATTTGGACTACGTGTTTATCAGCGTCCTTCGGGCAGAGACATCAACAGATAGCCCAACTATAAACAAGAAAGGAGGTAAAACCCGATTATATGAGTGGTTTTACCTCCTTTCCTTTCTTACACAAGCCGTTTATTGAAACAAAGAACCGTCAAACTTTACATTGAGATAAACATCATTCGGTTCATTATCTATTTCTACCCGATAAAAATCGGTTTCTCCCTGAGGCAGATCAATGATTTTCACTTCATCCACGTGCCTTCCTCCTGCTTCCCGTGCAACTGTTTCCCGCACCTTTGCAGGAATCACAACCTGATCGGCTGCTACAGAGTAATAACTTGTCACATCAAACTCAGTCTTTATCCATTGTGCTCCGGATGTATAAAAGGCCTCAGCTTCTACACGGTTCAGCGGCATATTCCATTCTGCATGAGTTCCTGTATAAAAAAACTCAGCCTCATAATTACCCCACTCAAAATCCCACTTAGGGTTCATATTTGGATATTGACCTTCGAATATCTGTTTCACCTCATCAGGAGGATTTACCCCTACATGATCGTCGTCTTTATCACAACTCGACAAAGTCAATATTCCTAACACTGTACCTAATGCAATACCTGTATACTTTTTCATCATTTCTTTCATAAGATTCCATTATTTAAGATTTCTGATGCAAATGTAGGAGGGTAATTCTGAAATAAAATTGAAATATAAGAACAGAAAGGAATAAAAAAAGATTGTATTCTGCAAAGCATACACTTCTGCAGAATACAATCTCTCTTTTTTCTATACTGTATTTTCTACACCAGGAACATCGCTATAAACTGAATAAACAAAATAAGGAATACCATGGCTATAGGATAGACAGTAGCATAAGCTACTCCCGGGATATTACTATCGGTCATCGAGTCGGCTGCAGCCAAACCGGGTGTGCTGGTCATTCCTCCGGTAATGGTTCCCAGCAAATCAAGCAAACTGATCTTAAAGACCAAACGTCCTACCAATGCAGCTATCAGCATCGGAACAAGAGTAATCAATGCTCCTACTCCAAACAGCAGGAAACCGCTTTCCTGAAATGTAGAAACCAAATTCTTACCCGCTGAAGTTCCAACTTCTGCCAGGAAAAGCAACAGTCCCAACTGACGGAGCAACTGGTTGGCCGGTCCAGACATAGACCAAAGAATAGGTCCGGTTTTTCCAATTGCACTTAAAAGAAGAGCCACAATCAAGACTCCTCCCGTTAAACCCGGAGAGAAAGACATTCCTCCACCAAAAGATATATTCAGTTTACCAAACAAAACTCCAAGCACAATACCCATTGCTATCGGGAAAAAATCTGTATCGGAAAGACGTTTGGCATCATTTCCCAACATACGGGCAACTGCCTGAATACCTTCCTTTTCTCCTACAACCATCAATTTATCACCAAACTTCAGAGCCAGTTCAGGCGACGGAGACAAATCGATTCCACTTCGACGTACACGCGTAACGGTACATCCAAAATTGCGCTGCATATTCAAATCGCCCAGCTGCTTGTTGATCATATCTTTTTTGGTAAGCAGCAACGATTCAATACTCTGTGTATGCTCCAAAGGAAGTTCTCCTTCTTCACGTTCTCCCAACATCAAGGCCAGATTATTCAAGGACTCTTCACTGCCGACAGCCTGAATACAGTCGTCTTTTTCTACCGTTGTATGGGCTGTAGGAATCATAATCTCTTCTCCACGTTTCAAACGAGAGATTACCGCTCCTGTCATTACACGGATATTAAGCTGTGCCAATGTACGTCCAAATACAGCAGAATTAGTAACCCGAAACAGACAGGTTCCCAATTCTGGAAAACTACTACGACGTTCTTTTTCCAGCTGACGCGCCTCTTGCTCCAAGTCGACACGCAACAACTTAGGTAATAGTTTTACAAATAAAATAACACCGATTACCCCAAATGGATATGCAATACCATACGCAATAGAGGCCAATGGAGACTGGGTACTGTCAATAGCTACAGCCAACCCCGGTGTACTGGTAAGAGAACCGGCTATCAGTCCTACAATACTAGGAGTATCTATATTGAATGCATATTTCAAGCCAACCGCCGTAAGACAAGCAGATGCAATAATAAGCAATGTAATCAAAATCAATGTTTTTCCTTTACTTCGGAAAGAATCGAAGAATCCGGGTCCTGCCTGAAGGCCAATGGTAAAAATAAACAATACCAATCCAAAATTTCCCAATTCTTTTGGAATGGAAACACCCCAATGACCAAATGCCAAGGCTATAAAAATAACGGCTGATACATCGAGAGACAATCCGCCTATCTTGATACGTCCAAGCATAAAACCCAACGCCACGATCAAGAAGACGGAGAAATAAGACGATTGTAATAAGTCGATTAACATAAGTTTTAATTGATTAATTGTTTTGGAATCAAATATACGACTTTCCTTTGAATCGTCCAAGTCATTGATTCATAACAAACAAGAAAATTACTTACTCATTCAATTCCTCTATATATTCGTATAATTTCCGGTAAAACGGATGTTGTGTCAAGGTGGAAACATCTCCTAATATAATCAGCTTCATACGGGCTCGGGTCATGGCCACATTCATACGACGCAAATCATTCAGAAAACCAATCTGTCCTTCTTCATTTGCACGCACCAGACTAATTAAAATGACATCCCGTTCCTGTCCTTGAAACCCATCGACAGTATTTATTGTAATAGCCAAACGGTAGGGCTTAAAGAAAGTATCTTTTTTAATCAGTTGCCGTAAATATTGCACCTGTGCCTTATAGGGGGATATTAATCCGACATCAATTCGCTCTTCGAGAATGCGCTCTCTTCCTATCTTCTGCAAATACTCCTTTAATGTTTGTACAGAAAGTTCAGCTTCCTGTTTGTTGATTCTCCCATAATTCTCACCGACAAACTCTTCATTGCAATCCATTCCTTCTGTATTAATCCACTCTATCGGAGTATCAAAATCAAGAATTCCACGGTATTTCACTTCTGGAGCAGAACGGAGTTGCCCATGATAGAACCAGTCCGATGAAAAGCGCATGATCTCTTCATTCATACGGTATTGAAGTTTCAAAAGTGATACCGTATCCGGTTTGTTACTTACGATAGCCTGCATCAGAGTATTTCCCAAACCTCCACGCAAAGCTTCCGGACTTTTTACCGTAGGTGGCAACTGACAATGGTCGCCCGCCAATATCACCCTGTCCGCTTTTCGTATGGCAATCCAGCAAGCAGCTTCCAAAGCTTGTGCCGCCTCATCTATAAATAAAGTGCCAAACTTTTGTCCAACCAACAACCGGTTGGCACTTCCCACCAACGTACAAGCTATCACACGGGCATCGGCAAACAATGCTTCATTAATACGTATTTCCAATTCCGTAGCACGGTCTTTAAGAGAGTTTATCTTTAAGCGGACAGTCTCTCTATCTGTACCTTTTCCGACACGAGCATATAGTTCGCGAATCGCTTTCCGGATACTCCATAATTGAGGATAATCCGGATGCGACTCAAACCGACGCTCGTAAGTAAACGAAAGCATTTTATCGTTTACCCGACTGGGATTACCTATACGCAATACACTAACTCCTCTGTCTACCAGTTTTTCACTGATCCAGTCGACAGCCATATTACTTTGTGCACAAACCAGAACTTGATTTTCACGATGCAACGTTTCGTAAACAGCTTCCACCAACGTAGTAGTCTTTCCTGTTCCGGGAGGTCCATGTACAATTGCTACATCTTTAGCATGCAATACTTTATTAACGGCCTCATCCTGTGCTGCATTCAACCAAGGGAAACGGACAGGTTGAAAAGAATAAACAGAAGCCTGCCTGCTTCCATGAAACAAATCTCTCAACTCCGCCAACCTGTTATTTTTTGCAGCAATAACCTGCTTCAAAGCCTCAAACATGGTTCGATAGCTGGTTTCGTCAAAATATAACTGTACCCCCAACACTTCCTTATTCTGCAAAGCCAGCAATGCATCCACTCCAGGTAGCACTAGAACCATACGGTCTTCGTCTACATAACTTACAGTAGCTATAAAGTGAAGATAATTCAGCTTACCCGATGCATCTTGCGTGAAAAAACATACCGGACGCCCATACTCAAACTGATGTTCAATGTCTTTATCCTCTCTCCGCTCCACTTCCACAACCAGTTGGTTCAAGGCATTGTAATAGTTACGCCCTATATTCAACGGATACCAGCACATACCACGTTTGATTTTACGTCCGATGCCCATCAACTCTGTTTGCTGTTCGAACTGTTTTTTCTCGTACTCATATTCTTTCTGCAGCAATTCATATTGCTTTTGCAGATAAAGAACAGGGGAAGATATTGTAGAATTTTCTTTCATACACATATTTTAATCTACGCAAAGATACAAGTTTCCATATTAATTGCTAATTTTGTTAGAAAGCAAATAGGATACAACCATGAAAAAGGAAGCTGACTACATTAAACGTATTGAAATAAAAGGTCTTTGGGGACGCAAAAATATTTCATGGAATCTACGTGCCGATGTCAATATTCTGAGTGGAGTAAATGGAATCGGGAAAAGTACGATTTTAAACAATTCTGTACGTAGCTTAACAGAGCTGGAAGGAGGTTCTCTAAGTAATGGAGTTAAACCGGGAGTAGTGTTCGTCTTTTCTCCTGAAGATGCAACCTATATTCATTTTGATGTTATTCGGAGTTTTGACCGTCCGCTCATCAATGCCGACCTTTTAGGAAAAATCGGGAATCAACAAGTCAAAACAGAGTTAGACTGGCAACTTTATCAATTACAGCGACGTTATCTGGACTATCAAGTGAACATAGGGAACCGTATCATTGAACTGCTGACCTCAGGAATCATTGAAGATCAGGCTAAAGCTACACAAGTTTCAAAGCCTAAGACCAAGTTTCAGGACTTGATAGACGAACTGTTCAGCGAAACCGATAAGAAGATTATCCGTAAGAGCAACGAAATATTATTCGAACAAGATGGAGATATTTTGACTCCTTATCAATTGTCTTCAGGTGAAAAACAAATGCTTGTAATATTGCTTACCGTCTTAGTACAAGACAATAAATCTTGTGCCCTGTTTATGGACGAACCTGAAATCTCTCTACACATCGAATGGCAGCAAAAACTGATTGGTATGATACGTAGTCTCAATCCTAATGTACAAATTATACTTACGACTCATTCTCCTGCTGTCATTATGAATGGCTGGGTAGATGCCGTGACAGAAGTTAGTGATATTACCACTCTTTAAATTTTCACACTATGGGAAAGAGATTGACTGAAAATCTTTCTTCTTTATACATTGGAGCGGCTAATAGTTTAAAGCCCAAACATGCAAGAAGAAAAGTCGTAGCATACGTAGAAAGCTACGAAGATATATCATTTTGGCGTTCCTTGCTTGCCGATTATGAAAATGAGAATCTTTATTTCGAAGTCATGCTTCCCTCTGCCAACTCATTAGCTAAAGGAAAGAAGACTGTATTAATGAACCAATTGGGAAAACAATTGGGAGAAAATATGATTGCCTGTGTAGACAGTGACTATGACTATCTTCTTCAAGGAAGGACTCAGACTTCTCAATACATTAACAACAACCCTTATGTTTTTCAGACTTATGCCTATGCCATAGAAAATTACCATTGCTATGCAGAAGGTTTGCATGAAGTGTGTGTAACTGCAACTCTGAATGACCATTCTCTCATCGACTTTCCTGCTTTTATGAAACTATACTCCCAAATAGCTTATCCTCTTTTTATCTGGTCTGTATGGTTTTACCGTAAACATAACTTATCAGAATTCTCTTTACTCGACTTTTGTTCACAAGTGAAACTTGACCACGTAAGTATACGACATCCGGAGCGTAGTCTGGAAGTTATGGCTAAAAAAGTCAATCGGAAGTTACACGAATTAGAGCGGAAACATGCGAATGCCCTTCATGAAATAGAAGAAATGAAAAGTGAATTTAAGACATTAGGAGTATACCCCGAAAATACCTATATGTTTATTCAGGGGCATCACATTATGGATAATGTAGTGTTAAAACTACTCGTACCCGTATGTACTATATTACGACGCGAGCGCGAACAACAGATACATGAGTTGGCACTGCATAATATACAATTACATAATGAACTTGTCAGCTACCAACGCAGTCAGGTAGGAGTAGAACTGGTCATCCACAAAAATCCCAATTACAGAAATTCACCACTCTATCATATGATTCAACAAGATGTAGAGCGTTTTCTGAAAAAAATACACTGAATAAGCTTACATTGATTTACATTGATAGAATCTGATGTAAGCAACATTTAGACCAAGCTTAAAACAAGACTGTCAATCAAAACTAAATCCATTCCATAAATTACCAGCAGGAACCGGAGCAATAAGATCTATTTCCTGTTTGGATACCGGATGCACAAAACGTACTCTACGTGCATGGAGGCAAATGCTTCCATCGGGATTGGAACGAGGAAATCCATACTTTAAATCCCCCTTAATAGGGCATCCCATTTTAGCCAACTGGCATCGAATCTGATGGTGTCTTCCTGTTTTCAAATCGACTTCCAACAGATAATAATTTTCCGAATGACCTATCAGACGATAATGTAATATGGCCTTTTTCGAGTTCTTCACTTCTTTGTCGTAGGCATAAGACTTATTCTGTTTTTCATTGCGAACCAAATAATGCACCAACTCACCTTCTGTCTGAGGAGGACAGTTTTTCACTATAGCCCAATAAGTCTTTTTCACTTCCCCTATACGAAACATTTCATTCAAACGAGAGAGAGCTTTGCTGGTTTTTGCAAAGACAACTAATCCACTAACCGGACGATCCAGTCGATGAGTCACTCCGATAAACACATTGCCAGGCTTGGCATACTTTTCCTTCAGATACAGTTTTACTGTCTCCGACAAAGGAGTATCCCCTGTTTTGTCTCCCTGTACAATTTCAGAAGCGGTTTTATTAACTACAATAATATGATTATCTTCGTAAACTACAGTCATAGCTATGTTAGAAATGAAATGATCCGACTAAAAAATAAAATTTACTTGAAAAATAAGGAATGAAGAATAAAGAAAGCCGAATGCCGTAAGCCATTCTTCTCCCTCTATTCTTCATTCCTTATGAAGTACTATATTACATATTCATACCACCATCTACCTGGATAACCTGTCCTGATACATATGCAGACAAGTCAGAAGCAAGATATAATGCAGTATTAGCTACATCTTCCGGAGTACCTCCACGACGCAAAGGAATCTTCTTTGCCCATTCAGCCTTAACTTCGTCAGACAACTTAGCTGTCATATCAGTAATGATGAATCCCGGAGCAATTGCATTGGCACGGATACCACGAGAGCCCAATTCCTGAGCAATTGATTTAGCTAAACCAATCATACCAGCCTTTGATGCAGAATAGTTGCACTGACCTGCATTACCGTGTACACCAACCACAGAAGCCATGTTGATGATGTTACCACTCTTCTGACGCATCATGATTGGAGTACAAGCGTGAATAAAGTTGAAAGCAGATTTCAGATTCACACCAATCACAGCATCCCACTGTGCTTCACTCATACGCATCATCAGACCGTCTTTTGTAATACCGGCATTATTCACCAGAATATCGATAGAGCCGAAATCTTCCTTAATCTGTTCTACCACTCTAGCTGTATCTTCAAAACTAGCAGCATTAGAAGCATATCCTTTTACTTTTACACCGAATGCAGCTATTTCCTTTTCTGTATTCTCACCATTCTCGTCGATAACCAAATCTGTAAATGCGATGTTTGCACCTTCTGCAGCAAACTTCAATGCGATAGCTTTACCGATACCACGAGCAGCACCTGTAACAATCGCTGTTTTTCCTGTTAATAATCCCATAATGATATTTATTTTAAAGATTAATATTATTCTTTTTTACATCCCAAAGCCCCAAATACGATTTTAGCTACATATCGCCAGCCAATCTCGTCTTCCAAATCTTCACCAATCTGACCGCGAATATAAGGCACCTCTATCCCTTTGATACAATAGTGCAAGATATCTGCTGTTATCTCCACATTATCGATATCAAAAATACCTTTCTCTTTGCCTTCCTGCAACACATTTCGAAATAATTGTATTTCCTTTCTATCAAAGTTCTTACGCATTGCTTCTACCCGCCATATATCCCGAAAGAAATCCGCGCGAAGAGTTCCATTCCGAAATACAACCATTTTAACAATATCCAAGTGGGTAGTAATTAAATCAAGAATCTTCTGGTCAGGAGCAACCGATTGTTTTGCAGCCTTTTCCATTGAATCCGAAAGCATTTCCAATTCCGACTCCACAACAGCCATATAAATCTGATCCTTACTTTTAAAGTAAGTATACAGTGTGCGACGTCCCTTTTTAGAGGCTACCGCAATATCATTCATCGTTGTATCTTCTACCCCTTTTCTGGCAAAAAGTTGCCGGGCAACATCTACTAATTTGGCTCTTGTCTTTAATACTGTCATGCCTTCCTTCTATTGCACATATTTATAGAGTGTGAGCAAAAGTACAGTTTTTATTCCGACTACACAAATAATTAAGGCGGGAAAGGCGATTTAGGAAATAAAAGAAAGGAAGTAAAGCCTCAAATGTATTTGAGGTTTACTTCCTTTCTTTACTTTTTCAAGTTAATACTTTATCCCCCAATAAGCATCAACGGTCATACTGAGGCATATTCGGACTATAATCCAATACATTTTGTGGAACTGGCATAATATAACGCAGGTCATTAGCTGGTAATGTCCAAGTTTCGCCATCTGCAGAATGTATTACATCTTTTGCAAAGAACTGACCATACTCCTTATCAGCATTCATACGCTTCAAATCTACCAAACGGAATATTCCTATATAAACCAATTCACGACGACGTTCATCCAGACACAACTCTAAAGCTTCTTTACGAGTCATCTTACCGTCATTTTCAAAATGCACATTATTTTTAATACGCATATCACGTAATGCATTCAAATGCTTCAATGCATTATCTATACTACCAACACGTGCTTCACATTCTGCAGCATTCAAATAAATCTCCGGAGTAGAGAATCCGCAACAAATCTCAATGTACGGCACATAAATGTAATATCCAGTATAATCATCTTCTCTACCTTCTGATGGATAGAATTTATCTTTGCTAAAGAACAAAGCCAAACGCTGATCGGTTGCTCCTTCTGGAAGATTTTTCTGGAAAGTTTCAATCAAATCATCACTTGCAGCTACTGCTCTAAACAAATATGAGTTTCCAAATATACGAGTATAAATATTCTCGACATTCTTAGCTTCTGCAGGCATTGTAGTTATTAAATCAGACTCCAACACAATACGTCCCCATTGATTAGGCACAGTAGTGTAAAGTTTATAATCCAACAATTCCTTATTCAACTTCAATGCTTCATTCGCATTTTTTAAAGCTTCATCATAATTTCCCATATACAGATACACTCTTGACAAAAATGCATATGCAATACTTTGGGTTGGATGGAAACTATTAGAAACTTTATCCTTCAACAACCCTGTAGCCTCAGTCAAGTCATCCAAAATCTGCTGATACACTTCTGCAACAGAGTTACGTACATAAGAAGCTCCACTTCCCACTTCTTCGCTCAAAACCAAAGGTACACCATAATCGGTAGCTGCAGTGGCGGGATCATAATGCTTAGCATATACATTCACTAAATTAAGATACTCGAATGCACGTCCTACCAAAGCTTCCCCTCTCAAATGTTTTTTATCAATCAATGTACCATCCGGAGCACTCATTACATTATTTGCAACAGCATTGTAAGTAAATATATTAGAATAAGCTCCTTCCCAAATATTATCACTATTTCCTGGTATAAATACTTGTCCATGCTGGAAAGTGAACATATTCTTTTCTGAATCATCCAATGACACAAAACGGAATTGATCATCATCACCATCATTTTTTCCTCCCAACTTTACATCATCTGTAAAATAAACAGGATATGTAGCCAAAACTCTTTGCAAACCTATATAATTCAATAATCGTGAATAATCATCACAATATTCCGGAATAGTAAAACCTTTCGGCTTCTCATCCAAAAAGTCATTACAACTTTGCATAACCATACAACTTATGGCCACAATAAAAAAATATGCTATCTTTTTCATATCTTAAGTCTAACTCTATACATAAAATCATTATTAAAAATCAAGTGATACTCCCAGCGTGTATGTAGCAGGAATATGGCTTCCACGGGATGGACTACTTGAAGTACCACTCCATACTTCAGGATCGAGTCCTTTATCATTTGCAGCCCAATACCACAAATTCTGAATCTGCAAACTCACACGCAAATTCTCTACATAACACTTGCGCATCCATTCTTTCGGGAAAGTATATCCTATACTCAAATCTCTCAATTTAATATAATCACCTTTCTGAATATGCTTATCTGCATATTGCCATAAGGCACTGGCATCTGAACCACCATTCACTTTATACAAGAAACGTGGAGCCATATTCGGGTCTTTTTCATCTCCAGGTTGACGCCAGAAATTCAAACGATCTCTATCTACAGCTCCTGTATAGTTCAAGACCGGATAATATGTAAACTGATAGCCTGCAGCTACATCTCTTAATTTATGTCCTCCATAGAATACAAACATAAAATCAAGATCAAACCCTTTATAACTCAATCGGTTGCTTAATGAAGCCGCGTAAGGTGGATTAGTAGTACCCATATATACCAAGTCTTCTTTCTCCAAAGCACTCGAACCTTTTACTATAGTTCCATCAGCTTTGTATGCCTGAGGCAAACCATCTTCACTCAAGCCAGCATAACGAATCGCAAAAATAGAAGACATCGGGTAGCCTTCACGATTCTGTAAGCTTCCATAATAAGAATAAGCAGATGTACCAGAATTTTCGATACTTGTCAACATGTTCTTATTATAAGAGAATGTCAAGGTACTAGTCCAATTAAAATCCTTCGTCTGTATGTTATGGCTGTTCAACGTAATTTCCACACCGCGGTTACGCATTGAACCATAATTCAACATCAACTCACTCCATCCAAAAGTAGGGTCTGTAGCACGCAATCCCAACAAATCACTAGTAGCCTTATTATAGTACTCCAACGAACCACTCAAACGGCCTCTGAACAAGTTAAAATCAACAGCTATATTAAAGACTTTTGTCTTTTCCCAACGTAAAGTAGGATTAGGAGGAGTAGAAATATATGACTGAGATTCTCCGGTATAATAATTACCATCAGAATCATTTTTAGAAATCATATATGGCCCACTATTCTTGGCCACATTACCATTGATACCATAAGTTATACGACCAACCAATCGATCCACCCATGATTCATTTTGCAAAATCACATAGTGTGCACCAGCAGACCATAAAGGTTTATACTGATATTTCGGATCGGTACCAAACAAATTTGACTGGTCAATACGTACACTTCCTGTTGCAGTCAAGCGGCTATTAAACGTATACGATGCATTTCCATAAAATGAAACATAACGGTTATCAGAATAAGTAAAAGGTGCTGCACTATCTGACCACGAATAACTACCATATATAGCTTCTGTACCATTCTGTTGTTGTCCCAAAGTAAATTCATCTATTTTTTTATAAGATAATGCAATATCGTCATAACCAACTTTCATTATATGCGAACTTTCTGTTACAACTTTTCTTCTTTCAGCACCTACAATAACCTGCACTTCGTGTTCCTTCAAGAAAGTTTTATTGTAGTTTAATTGTGCACGCAATGTATATGAGTTATTTTCACCTCTGTTTTCATTCACCCATCCACCTACAGGCATCAAGTTCGTTACTTTTCCTGTTTTCGGGTCAATAATAGTACCATCGTTGATGTTACTCTTCACTTTATTGGCATCCTTGCTATCGTACTGCTTGTTAAATGTATTTGTCATCTCAGTCTGATAACGCAAATCCAAACTCAGTCCATCCCAAATCTTGATATTGGCACCTACATTAATATTCCAATATCTGCTTTTATAACTATAATGTGACTTATCCAACTCATTCAATGGTATATAGGTCTCATCCTGCAACCCTAGACTATTCAGACGGTCAATTTCATACTGTGATTTACTTCCATACCATTGTGCCGGCGAACCATCCGGATTACGAAGCATACGATAAGTAGTACCTCCATTCAAATAAGACATTCCACTGATACCATTATCATAATCAGTAGTATAAGTACTATTCATAATACCAACATCAACACGCAGCCACTTAAAGAAATCGAACTGATTCTTCCAGTTCAATCCCAATCGACGGTCTTTCTGTGCTTTTTCATAAGGTAAATTCTGCTGATAGTTGACAGACAACGCATACTTATAAATATCTGTACCTCCATTGAAGGATACGTTATGCTGATGAGTTATATCAGCACGACGCAAGAAAGCCTCACGTACCTGATCATAACGATCGGAGTTACGATAATAATCCAAACGCTTCTGATATTCCTCTTGAGTGATAGCTCCGCGTTCCAAATCGTACATCACCTGATACACTTCATTGGTATAACGTCTATCATTTTCCTGATAAGCATTATGACTATATTGGAAGAGTTCTTCCATTAAGTCCACAGTTTCTGCACTGGACGTATAGTTGTAATAATCTCTTGATGGCAGTGGTTCAAACTTAATAGAACCAGAATAATTCACACGAGTCTTACCAGCCTGTCCCTGACGAGTTGTAATAACTATGACACCATTGGCTGAACGCGCACCATAGATAGAAGCGGCTGTCGCATCCTTCAATACGGTCACATTCACAATATCTGCAGGATTAATAACATCCAAACTTCCTTCATAAGGAACTCCATCTACTACATAAAGCGGAGTTTGAGTACCATTCAAAGTAGAAATACCACGAATGGTAGGATTACTTTTATTAGAAGGCATTACCATACCAGCAACCATACCTTCCATTCGATCCAAAATATTAGTCTGCAGCTTACTTTCCATATCTTTAGGAGTAACCACAGCAAATGAACCGGTAGCACGCTCCTTAGAGATAGTCTGATAACCAGTTACAATCACTTCATCCAACAAATGAGTTTCCGGCTCCAATGAAACCGTATATTTAGCTTTACGCTCATTAATCTGAACTTCCTTATTTGCATAACCGATAAAAGAAACTACAATAGTGGCTCCTTTTTCTACCTGAAGAGAAAACTTACCATCCATATCGGTAATTGTACCCATTGTAGTACCTTTTACAACAACATTTGCACCTGGTACAGGTTGTCCATTTTCATCAAGAACGACCCCTTTTACCCCAATTATTGTCTGGTCTATAGCAAGGACTTCATTTACTGAATTACCGGCTTCCAATTGAGAAGGTATCATCAGGGAACAAGCTGCTACGGCAAACCACACCCCATTCCACATTTTACTACTTTTGCCCATTTTCATAAACGAATCTTATCTTTAAAATTAATGTTTTGGTTTCGGTTTCAATACATCAGGACGCATAGAATATCCTTTTTTCCCATATTTCGGAGCAGTCAGCAATACTGCCGGCACCTGAGTTTTATCTGGCAGATTACGAAGTAATTCTTCCAAAGCTGCCGCATACTCCTGATGAATATTAGCGTCATCACGATCTGTTTGATTATATGCGATATAACGTAAATACTCTACACTCTTATAGAACCATGTAGCCGGTACGGACTTATATCCACGAGGAACTCTAACTAAAAACTTCATACGCTGTATCAGTTCCTGTTGATCTACGGTCGGATCTGCAATCAGCGCATCCAATTCTACAGCAGCCTTATCATACTGTTTAGAATATACCAGCTTACTCACTTCAATCATTTTACGGTTGAAAGCTTTTCCTTCAAAATCGCACATGCTATCCAACAGAGCTACATCGCCATACATTGTTTCTTTTACAAGTTTTGCATCTACCGCTTTTTTCCCAAATGTCTGACAGAACAACGAATATTCTTTCGAAACCTGTTGCACATATTTGTTATCCATACCACCGATCACATCAACAAACAAATCCCATATATTCTGATCTGTAAGCTTTGCTCCACCTGCAATCAATGCATCAAAAGCTTCCTCTACTGCCTTACGCTGATAAATTGAATGATTATAACGGATATAATCAATCAACAACTGTGGTTCTCTATTGCCTTTATTATATTCTTCTATCAGATAAAAAGAACGTTGAGTTGGAGTCAGTGCAGCCTTTCCAGTCGCAATAAACTGCTCTTCTGTCTGGCGGCTGCTACTACGATGCACAGCTTCTCCTGTTGCCGGATCAATAAACACATAGGTTGGGAAAGAACGTACACCATACTTTTTAGCCAACTCGATACCTTCTCCATTTTCAGTATCAATTTTAGCCGAAACAAAATTAGCATTATAAAAAGCTCCGACTTCCGGCAATACAAACACCGTCTGAGCCATGTTCAAACAAGGTCCACACCATTGAGTATAAAAATCAACAAATACCAGTTTGTTTTCAGACTTCGCTTTAGCTAAAGTCTCTTGCCAAGTTCCATGAAAAAATGCGATCCCTTCAGCTCTCAACGGCAGAGCCATTACGACAAGCGTTAAAATAAATAACAAAAATCTCTTCTTACTACACATACAATTACACTATTTTAAATTTAATGGGCGCAAATTTAATAGTTTTCACAAAAATATTCAAATACATGAATTTATTTTTATAAAATATCGTAACAAAAAAGCATTTAAAAATACACATTCGTTACATGAGAGCAGATTTTCTCTATTTTTTAAAACAATTTTCCGTACTAAACCGTATCAAATAAGAACAAATCACCCTTTAAAAAAAGAAAAGATCAAATTTTTCATAAGACCATATTTCGTTTTGTACCTACGTATACCGGCTACGCAAACATTATCATCAAATTATACGTCCTCCTATCAATCAACCTACAACCTAAAGCACCTCCAATATTTTGTCCAAATCCATAGAAATTTGTTCCAACAAAAAAGAATAATGACATAAACCTTCTCAAAAAGTTCAAAACAGATGAAATATCATATTCCTATTCACGCTTAATTTCTCCTCTTCACGAATAAGATAAAGAAGTATAAACCACTATATATCAGCACAAATAGTATATATTAAAAGTTCGCTTTTCATATCCATAGCCTTAAATCCAATACCTTTTCTACACCAAACAATCATTCTCAATAAAAGGCTTTCAACTTAAAAGACTCATTCTTACGACAAATGTTCAACTTACTTTTTCCAATATTTTTCCAATATTCATTCGTTATTATAAGATAAAACACTATATCTTTGCAAATCCTTTTGAAAAACGAATATTAAACAATCAATTTATAAGCAATGAACAAAAGATTCCTACTCACCTGGCTTTTAATGGCCATTTTATGCCTGCCGGTACTCGCACAGATGCAAGATCCGGTGCAGTTTAAAACAGAATGGAAGGCTATCTCGGACAATGAGGCTGAGATTGTCTTTACCGGAACCATCGAACGTGGATGGCATGTATACTCTACAGATCTGGAAGAAGGAGGTCCGACCTCGGCTACATTCAACATCGACCAGATAAAAGGAGCTGAATTGGTAGGTAAACTTACCCCAAAAGGCAACGAACTCGACATGATGGACCCTGTATTCGGTATGCAAGTTCGTTTCTTTGAAGGAACAGCTGTTTTTGTACAAAAGATTAAACTGACTGGAGGAGATTACAATATTACAGGATATCTCAATTACGGAGCTTGTGATGATCAAAACTGTATGCCTCCTACTAATGTAGAATTTACTTTTAAAGGCAAAGCAGCAGGAAGTGCCAAACAAGCAGCTGCTCCCGCTAGCCAGGAAACAACAGAAGCAACTCAAGCTACAGAAACTGAAAATGCAAATGATACCGTACAAGCTGCCGCAACAACAGCCCTTGCACAGCTGGATGGAACCACAGATTACTGGAAACCTGTTGTAAACGAATTAAGCAACTTCGGTGAACAAGCTGGAGAAGAATCTCACTCATGGATTTATATCTTCTTTACCGGTTTATTGGGAGGATTATTGGCATTGTTCACTCCTTGTGTATGGCCTATCATTCCTATGACTGTCAGCTTCTTCCTGAAACGTACTAAAGACAAGAAAAAAGGAATCCGCGATGCATGGACATATGGTGCTTCCATCGTAGTAATCTATGTCACACTGGGATTAGCTATTACTTTAATCTTCGGTGCAAGCGCATTGAACGCCTTGTCTACCAATGCAATCTTCAACATCTTGTTCTGCTTGATGCTGATTGTTTTTGCAGCCTCTTTCTTCGGTGCATTCGAAATTACTTTACCTTCTAAATGGAGTAATGCAGTAGACAGCAAGGCAGAACAGACCACAGGTTTGTTGAGTATCTTCCTGATGGCATTTACCTTGTCATTGGTTTCATTCTCTTGTACAGGTCCTATCATCGGCTTCCTGCTGGTAGAAGTATCCACTACTGGTAGTGTAATTGCTCCGGCGATTGGTATGCTAGGATTTGCCATTGCATTGGCTTTGCCATTCACCCTGTTTGCCTTGTTCCCATCATGGTTGAAATCAATGCCAAAATCAGGTGGATGGATGAATGTAATCAAAGTCGTATTGGGATTCCTCGAACTGGCATTTGCCTTGAAATTCCTGTCTGTTGCCGACCTCGCATACGGATGGCGAATCCTCGACCGTGAAACATTCCTGGCTTTGTGGATTGTAATCTTCGGATTGCTGGGTATGTACCTGTTGGGCAAAATCAAATTCCCTCACGATGACGATGATACCAAAGTAAGCGTACCTCGTTTCTTCATGGCACTTATCTCACTGGCATTTGCCATCTATATGATTCCAGGATTGTGGGGTGCACCTCTGAAAGCTGTCAGCGCATTCGCTCCTCCTATGCAGACTCAGGACTTCAACCTATATAAGAATGAAGTACATGCGAAATTCAACGATTTCGATGCAGGTATGGAATATGCACGCCAGCACGGAAAACCTGTAATGGTAGACTTTACCGGTTACGGATGCGTAAACTGCCGTAAGATGGAACTTGCTGTATGGACAGACCAGAAAGTAAGCCAGATGCTGAACGACGACTATGTATTGATTACATTGTTTGTCGACGATAAGACTAAATTATCTGAACCTATCAAAATTACAGAAAACGGTACAGAACGTACACTCCGCACCGTAGGCGACAAATGGAGCTATCTGCAACGTTCTAAGTTCGGAGCGAATGCACAGCCGTTCTATGTATTGCTCGACAACGAAGGTATGCCTCTGAACAAATCGTATTCATACGATGAAGACATCCAGAAATATGTAGAATTCCTGGGAACAGGTTTAAAGAACTACAAGAAATAAATATACACTAAGTTCATAAGTTTTTGACTTTATAAGTTTGTTCTGTTAAACAAAAGCATTACAAACTTATAAAGTCAAAAACTTATAAACGAATTTGAAAAAACAGACAAACTCAAAAAACTTATAAACTTAATATCCATGATTGCTAAATCTGAAAGAGAGCAAATCATTGCCCTGATAAAACAGGAAGTAGTTCCGGCAATAGGCTGTACTGAACCTATTGCCGTAGCTCTTTGTGTAGCCAAAGCGACAGAGCTTTTAGGTCAACGTCCCGAAAAAATCAAAGTTCTTCTCAGTGCCAATATTCTGAAAAATGCAATGGGGGTAGGTATTCCCGGAACAGGAATGATTGGACTTCCTATTGCTGTAGCCCTTGGTGCACTGATAGGAAAATCGGAATATCAATTGGAAGTTCTGAAAGACAGCACTCCGGAAGCCGTAGCCGAAGGCAAAAAAATGATTGATTCACAATGTATCGACATTGCACTAAAAGAAAATATCGAAGAAAAGCTGTATATTGAGATTATCTGCGAACATGGCAATGACAAAGCTACTGCCATCATCAGTGGAGGACATACTCACTTTGTATACGAAAGTATCAATGATAAAGTTCTGCTGGATAAACGTACCCAGTCTACACAAGAAGCAGATGCTACAAATGTAGAATTATCATTGAAAAAAGTCTACGACTTTGCAACCACTGCCCCGCTTGAAGAAATTGAATTCATTCTGGAAGCTAAGCGTCTCAACAAAAACGCAGCAGAACGTTCATTCCAGGGAAACTTCGGACATGCACTGGGAAAGACCTTACAAAGCAGCAAAAGCGAACAGAGTGTAATGGGAAGCAATATTTTCACTCATATTCTTTCCTACACATCGGCAGCTTGTGATGCCCGTATGGCAGGAGCTATGATTCCGGTGATGAGCAATTCTGGAAGTGGTAACCAAGGTATCGCAGCCACTCTTCCGGTTGTTGTATATGCAGAAGAAAATCATATGTCCGAAGAACAGTTAATCCGGGCTTTAATACTCAGTCACCTGACCGCTATCTATATCAAACAGAATTTAGGACGCCTTTCAGCTCTCTGCGGATGTGTAGTAGCAGCCACAGGAAGTAGCTGTGGTATCACCTACCTGATGGGAGGAAGTTATCAGCAGGTTGCTTTTGCCGTACAAAATATGATAGCCAACCTAACCGGTATGATTTGCGACGGTGCGAAACCAAGTTGTGCGTTAAAGCTGACCAGTGGCGTATCTACCGCTGTATTGTCTGCTATTTTAGCCATGGAAGGTAAATGCGTGACCTCTGTAGAAGGTATCATCGAAGATGATGTAGACCGAAGCATCCGCAACTTAACCAAGATCGGCTCGGAAGGTATGAACGAAACAGACAGACTGGTTCTTGATATCATGACCCATAAGCATTGCGATTAAATTGCATTTTTCATCATACTAACGACTGTTTTTCGTAAAAGAACTGAAAAGTAAAAGCGAAGAACAGTCGTTTTTTTTATCTTTGCCCTCCGTATGAAAACGAGGACGGAAACAGAATATATACAACAGCTGATAAGTGAAGGAGAACATATTCAGCAGGACTTTAAGTTCGCCATTTCTGATGCAAGGAAAATAGCCCGAAGTATTTCAGCTTTTGCCAATACACAAGGAGGAAGACTACTCATCGGAGTTAAAGACAACGGAAAGATTGCAGGCGTACGCTCGGAAGAAGAAATATATATGATTGAAGCAGCCGCCCGTATGTATTGCCGCCCACAGGTTGAATTAGAAAACTATATATATAAGGTAGAGGGGAAAAATGTACTCGAAGTACGTATTGCCGAAAATCCCTGCAAACCAATCTGTGCTTTGGACGAGCAAAATAAGGCATGGGCTTATGTCCGTATCAAAGATGAAAACATATTGGCCAATCCTGTACATTTAAATATATGGAAACAAAACCGGCAGAAAGAATCGGTTGTCATAGCCTATACCGAACGCGAACAGCATCTGCTCAACATATTGAAACAGCACGGTGCTCTTACTTTAAACCAATGCAGCAGATTATCTCAAATCAATCGGAAACAGACGAGTGAACTGCTCGCCGATTTTATCCGCTTTGGTTTGGTAGAACAAGATTTTAAAGAACACACTTTTTATTTCAAACTGACAGAAAACGAGTGACATTTTTTATTACCTTTGCCCCATAAAACCTAAATTAACAATCATATATGAGTATATTTTCAAAAATATTCGGCAAAAAACAAGCAGAAGAAGCAGAAGGAACTGTACGTGTAGGAGGTATGGAAGACTTCATGACACTGATTCGTGTATATTATCAGGCAGTAATGGCTGCACAGTTGGGAATCAGCAACATCAATTTCTTACCCGACATGGCTGTATTCAAACGTACTCTTAAAATCCCTACTCAAAACAACAAGTTGGGACTGGCAGAAAAAGCACGTTGCAAGAAAATGCTGACAGACATATACGGACTCAACGACAGTTTTTTCAAAGAAATAGACAATTCCATCAAGAAGAACTGCAAGAATGTAAACGACATCAAGACTTATCTGTTCATGTTCCAGGGCTTCAGCCAGGACTTGATGATGTTGATTGGCAATTTGATGCAATGGAAATTCCGTATGCCGGGTGTTTTCAAGAAAATGTTGCGTAACATGACTGAGAAAACCGTACACGATATCCTGACCAAGATGACTTGGAAAGACGACAGCGTACACAAAACCTGTATCACAATCCGTCAGTATCAGCATAGTCTGGGATACAGCGAAAGCTGGATTACCGAATATGTGTACAACATTGTGCTTCTTGCTAAAAAAGAGCCAAAGCCTAAAGCATAACCCAATAATAACGCAAATACAATGATAGAAGAAACTGTGCCTGTCATAGAGACACATCCTCTCGAACCTTTTCTACCGGGTAATGCGGTATTGCTGATGCTGGGAAGTTTCCCTCCGCAACAGAAAAGATGGAGTATGGATTTCTTCTATCCTAATTTGCAAAATGATATGTGGCGCATCGTCGGACTGATATTCTTCGGCGATAAAGAGTACTTTCTGAAACCAGACAAGAAAGCATTCGACAAAGAACGGATTATAGATTTCCTGAAACAAAAAGGTATTGCTTTATACGATACAGCAACCTCCGTCCGACGTTTGCAAGACAATGCTTCGGACAAGTTTCTTGAAGTAGTAGAACCTACAGACATCAGGCTTTTATTAAAACAGCTGCCGCAATGCCGGGCCGTCGTTACTACGGGACAGAAAGCCACCGATACACTCCGGCAACAAATGCATGCAACAGAACCAGCTGTAGGATCAAAAAGCCCGTTTGAGTTCGAAGACCGGCAATTATTCCTTTACCGAATGCCTTCTTCAAGTCGTGCCTATCCGTTGAAGTTAGAAAAAAAAGCAGAAATTTATCGGTTCATGTTCAGCGAATTAGGATTACTATAGCGAAACAGAGAATAAAATAATAAAAAAAGGTATTGCATATATTGAAATTTGTACTACCTTTGCAACCGCAATACGGGAATAGCTCAGTTGGTAGAGCATCGGTCTCCAAAACCGAGTGTCGGGAGTTCGAGCCTCTCTTCCCGTGCAAAACGAAAAAGCTGTAACTCTGAGAGTTGCAGCTTTTTTATTTTATATCCGGGACAAAATCGGGGCACTTTATTTCTACTACTAAGGAATATTGATCAGTTTATGCGTTTGCAGACTAAGTCTCCATTGAGGATGTTGCAAGATATACCCGACTACCTCTTCTGTATTCCTGCAAGAACAAGGCTGCAAGAAAAAATGAGTAGCAGGTAACTGCAGATACGAAGATACATCCTGTCCCAAATAAACCACTTTCACCTCATCCATACGCTTCACTTTCAAGACAGTACCCTGTTTCGGAGAACAAGTCACCCAGTCAATCTGTTCAGGAAGTACACATGTACCGTTTGTTTCAATACATATATATTTACCCGCTTTGTGCAAAGCCTCAATCAATGCATCATCCACCCAAAGTCCGGGTTCTCCACCAGTCAGAATCACCATACGGGAAGGATAACGAAGCACCTCTTCCACAATCTCCTCATCGGTCATGTCTTTTCCCTCTTCGTGCCGTGTATCACAAAAGTCGCATTTCAGGTTACAACCGGAAAAACGGACAAATACAGCAGGAGTACCCGCATGAAAACCTTCCCCCTGCAGGCTGTAAAAAATCTCGTTAATCTTTCTCATAGATAACAGTATTACCTTCCGACTCTTGAACTTCTACCTTGAAACAACAGGGTATCTGATTACAAATCCAACAGGCAATATTTTCGGCAGTCGGATTCGCAGGAATCACATCATTCAGATTACGGTGATCCAGCTTTCCCATCACCGTTTCCTTAATGTGGGTAAAATCTACCACCATTCCATCTTCATTCAACACTTCCGAACGGCAATACACCGTAACAATCCAATTGTGACCATGCAAGTTCTCGCACTTGCTTTGATACGAAAGTTTCAGACTGTGCGAAGCCGAAACCTCCATTCTTTTTACCACAGTAAACATATTATACTCTGAATTAATATTTAATAAATTTACATTTACACCTAATGTCACCTCGGTGTCCGGCAAAGGTAAAAATAATTTCAAAAAACAAGAAAAAACAAACAAATCCATTTATCGCTCCGAATATTTCAGACATTTTTCCGAAAATATCCCCCAAATATTTTTGAGTTTATTTCCAATCCACTATATTTGTATAGAGTTTTGGTATAAAATGACGGAAGAAGACAAAAAGCTATTAAGTACTTTCGAAGGGAAATTGAGGCATTTCATGTATTTATACAAAGAATTAAAGAAAGAAAATGCCACCCTTAAACAACTTCTTTCTGAAAAAGAAGAAGAAATAGCCCGTATGGCTGATAGCCAAAAAGAATTAGAAGCCAGATATACCAACCTGAAAATGGCCCGGATGATCAGTATTAATGACAATGAACTCAGAGATACCAAACAAAGATTATCCAAGCTGGTGCGTGAAGTCGACAAGTGTATCGCTTTGCTGAATGAATAAAAACCGGTAAACCGAATCATGATGGACGACAAAATGAAAATACATCTGCTGATTGACAACGAACGATACCCGTTGAACATACGCCGGGAAGACGAACAACTGTATCGTGACGCTGCCAAACAGATTGACTATAAACTAAACAAATATCGGAATGCTTTCAGAGACTTCGGTCCCACAAAGCATTGGGCTATGGTAGCTTTGGAACTGGCTTTTGAGAATATGTATCTGAAAGACAGAAATGATACACAGCCTTATATGGAAAAAATAAAAGAACTGGAAGAAGAAGTGGACCAATGTCTGAACTTAAAAGACACGACACAGCCATAGCTAATAAGGTTTATAGTACGGAACGTATAAAAGAGATTATCCACGCACAACTGGAGACGACGGAAGAAAGATCCGAGTCGAAAGTCGTGCGTTTTTTGTTTATATTTTAATTTAAAATTATAATGTTATCATTAGCAATATTGACGGTAGTAGCCTTTCTGGTAGGAGGGGCACTTTCATACGGCTTTTTCAAGTACGGCTTGAAAACACGGTATGAGAAAATTATAAAAGAGGCTGAAACAGAGGCCGAAGTTATCAAGAAAAACAAATTGCTGGAAGTAAAGGAGAAATTCCTGAACAAGAAAGCAGATTTGGAAAAGGAAGTTGCCATCCGCAATCAAAAGATACAGCAGGCCGAAAACAAACTGAAACAGCGCGAAATGGTGCTGAATCAGAAAAACGAAGAGTTGCAGCGTAAACGCAATGAAAACGAAGCCATTAAGGAAAACCTCGATGCGCAACTCGTTATCATCGAAAAGAAAAAGGAAGAACTCGATCATCTGCAATCACAAGAACGTGAAAAACTGGAGGCATTGTCTGGCCTTTCTGCAGAAGAAGCAAAGGAACGCCTGATAGAATCACTCAAGGAAGAAGCCAAGACACAAGCTCAGTCTTACATCAACGATATCATGGACGATGCAAAGCTGACTGCCAACCGCGAAGCAAAACGTATTGTGATTCAGTCTATCCAGCGTGTAGCCACTGAAACAGCTATTGAAAACTCAGTAACTGTATTCCATATCGAATCAGACGAAATCAAAGGACGTATCATCGGTCGTGAAGGACGTAATATCCGCGCACTTGAAGCTGCTACAGGAGTGGAAATCGTAGTAGACGATACTCCGGAAGCAATTGTACTTTCTGCATTCGACCCTGTACGCCGAGAAATTGCCCGTCTGGCTTTGCACCAGTTGGTAACCGACGGACGTATTCATCCGGCTCGTATCGAAGAAGTAGTTGCCAAAGTCCGCAAACAGGTAGAAGATGAAATCATCGAAACCGGTAAACGTACTACCATCGACTTGGGTATCCACGGTTTGCATCCTGAACTGATTCGTATCATCGGTAAGATGAAATACCGTTCTTCATACGGACAGAATCTGTTGCAGCACGCTCGTGAAACAGCCAACCTTTGTGCTGTGATGGCATCTGAACTGGGCTTGAACCCGAAAAAAGCAAAACGTGCCGGATTGTTACACGATATCGGTAAAGTGCCCGATGAAGAACCGGAATTGCCACACGCATTGCTGGGTATGAAACTGGCAGAAAAATACAAGGAAAAACCGGATATCTGCAACGCCATCGGTGCACACCACGACGAAGTGGAAATGACCAGCTTGCTTGCTCCTATCGTACAGGTTTGTGATGCCATCTCTGGCGCTCGTCCGGGAGCACGCCGGGAAATTGTAGAAGCTTACATCAAGCGTTTGAACGATCTGGAACAATTGGCAATGTCTTATCCGGGTGTAACCAAGACATACGCTATTCAGGCCGGTCGTGAATTGCGCGTAATTGTAGGCGCCGACAAGATTGACGACAAACAGACTGAAAGTCTGTCTACTGAAATCGCAAAGAAGATTCAGGACGAAATGACTTACCCGGGACAGGTAAAAATTACTGTTATCCGCGAAACACGTGCAGTAAGCTTTGCAAAATAGGTAGAGTACAGATATATTTCAAATCTGCAAGTCTCATCCATCAGGATGACTTGCAGATTTTTTTTGCACTTCATCTCTTGCCTCTCTTTCTGCTGACAAAATGTAAATTTCTCCCATCTTTATTTCTCCCCTATCTGCCTTCTGGCAAAACGTCAAATCAACCTCTTCTATATTGCGTTATTTGCATCTGTATGCAGACGTTGTTCCAAAATCACTTATTTTCTGCCATCAGAAAAATTCAGAAAGAAAGCTAAAGTACAAAACAAGAACCACAATAGCTTATATTATTTCGGAACACTCTACACAAAGTTTATTTTCCATTGAGTTACATTCCGATTTATCATAATAAAATTCACAGTAAAAACACCTGCAAAAAGAAGAAAATCAAGGAAACAGAAAGAGAAAATACGCCATTAGTCGCATCAGCTTACGCGACGAGTCACGTAAACCAACGTGATTAGTCACGAAAGCCCACATTACAAGTCACATTTCCCCCTACAACAGGTTCTATTTTCCCTCTATATAAATTGAAAAAACCTGCCATACAGCAGGTTTTAAAGGTATTTTTCAACTAAAAAGCTCTGTTTTACAAAGCGTGAACAAGGATTTTGCTTCAAATACGCGTTAGCGGAAATCCATTTTTTCCTTGTTTAAGTCAGAAGAATGTAATTATTCCTTTCATTTTGAAAAGTCATCAATTTCTATTCAAAAGACGAAAAAACCTTCTCGGCACAAGCATATCCTTCTTCGTAAAGTGCTGTAAGTTTTTTGATATCCCGTTCAATACGATTGACCACCACAGGACGTTCCGGACGAATTACTACGATACGTCCTTCGTCTTCCATACGCTCCACCATTTCCAACTGTTGATTATACGCCTTGCATCGGTTGCTCAGCACCACACGCAAACGGGGATACCGCTTGTAGACAAAACGGGGAACACGGATGTCTTTCTCATCTTTCCGATAACCACGATTACGGGTAAGTACCACTACATTCCGCTTATATCCCTGTGATATGGCCCGCTCTACCGGAATAGAATCTACAATACCACCATCCAGCATCGGCCTTCCGTCGACATAAGTAATCGGACAGACATAGGGCAGACTACTGGAAGCCTTAGCTATAGCCAGCAAACGGATTTTATCTTTTTTCTCTTCCAGATAGCAGGCTCTACCCGTCACACAATTGGTGGTGACCATTTCAAAACGAGCCGGATTGTTCCGATAGGCCTCATAATCGTAGGGTAAAATTTCTTCCGGAAACAATTCGTACAACAATTTCTGATCAAGAATGCTATGCTGATACCACAGATGTTTCAACCCGATGTAATGATACTTGTCCAACAATTCTATATTACTGTACCGTGCTCTTCCACGCTGATGCGACATGTACGACAAACCGTTGCAGGCACCGGCAGACACCCCTACTCCATACGGAAACTCTATTCCCTTATCCATGAAATAGTCGAGTACGCCACAAGTAAACACACCTCGCATACCTCCTCCTTCGAGTACTAAGCCCATATTCTGTACATCTATTGCCATATTGACCTCCGCTTTCAAAATAATAAGACTCCAATTGCAAAGATATGTTTTTTAAAATAAGGCATAGAACAATATTCAATTTAATTTGCTACTTTTGCAACAATTAAAACAAATATTGAACTTAATACTTAACAATATGTTCGATTCATCTGTGTATAAACAACGTCGTCAGGCCTTAAGAGAAAAGGTCGGTCATGGGCTTATCCTTATCTTGGGAAACAACGAAGCTCCGGCCAATTATCCTGACAATACTTATAAATTCCGCCAAGACAGTTCGTTTCTTTATTTCTTCGGCCATTCTCATCCGGGCTATGCGGGTGTAATGGACATTGAAGCTGGAGAAGACTACTTCTTCGGAAATGATGTAACGATGGACGATATCATCTGGATGGGACCTCAGCCCAGTGTGAAAGATCTGGCTGCGCAGGTTGGTGTAGAAAAGAGTTTCCCGTTCGACAAACTCAAGGAGTTTATCGGAAAGGCTATTTCACAGCGCCGCCCTATCCACTTCCTTCCTCCTTATCGCTACGACAACATGTTGCTGCTGGAAGATCTGACAGGTATACGCGCTTCAATGACTAAACAGCATGCTTCCGTAGAACTCATCAAAGCGGTGGTTGCACTGCGTTCTGTTAAAGAGGCTTGCGAAATAGCAGAAATCGACAAGGCCTGCAACATTGGCTATGAAATGCATACAGCTGCCATGCGTCTCTGTAAGCCGGGTGTTTCCGAACAATATATCGCAGGTATCCTGGACGGTATTGCTTCTTCGTATGGCAACATGGTTTCGTTTGCTACTATCCTTACACAAAACGGACAGACGCTTCACAACCACGACCACAGCCATCTGCTGGAAGCTGGCAGACTGATGCTGACAGATGCCGGTGCGGAAAGTGTAACCAACTATTGCTCCGACCATACGCGTACCATCCCGGTAGGAGGAAAGTTTACTTCCAGACAGCGTGACGTATACAGCATCGTGCTGGACTGCCACGACAAGGCTTTGGAACTGGCACATCCGGGAGTAACCTACAAATCGGTTCACCTCGAGGTATGTAAAGTGTTGGCACAAGGGCTGAAAGATTTGGGACTCATGAAAGGGGATGTAAACGAAGCGGTAGCAGCTGGAGCACATGCTTTGTTCATGCCGCACGGACTGGGACACATGATGGGTATCGACGTACACGATATGGAAGACTTGGGTCAGTGCTATGTGGGTTATGACGACGAGATACGTCCTTCAGACCAGTTCGGTCTGGCTTCTCTGCGTATGGGCCGCCGTCTGCAGGAAGGTTTTGTCATTACCGACGAACCCGGATGTTATTTCATCCCTGCCCTGATAGACAAATGGAAAGCTGAAAACATGCACAAAGACTTCCTCAACTACGAGGCAATAGAGAAGTTCAAAGACTTTGGAGGCATCCGTCTGGAAGACGATATCCTGATTATACCGGGCGGTTCACGCTTTACAGGAGAAAAGCATATACCTATTACCATCAGCGAGGTAGAACAAATCATGAACGAATAATCAAAAATAATTCAATAACCATTTAATAACTTAAAAAACAATGAACAAACTTATTGCTCTTTTAGCTTTGGGTGTTTGCTTCAGCAATGTATCTGCAAAAAGCCCGAAAAAGAACAAAACAGAAGAAGGTTTCGTATTCACTACTGTAAAAGAAAATCCTATTACCTCTATTAAAGACCAGAATCAGTCTAGTACTTGCTGGTCATTCTCTTCACTGGGCTTCTTCGAAGCAGAATTGCTTCGTCTGGGCAAGGGAGAATTCGACTTGTCTGAAATGTTCGTGGTACACAAAACCATGGAAGACCGTGCTGTAAACTACGTACGTTATCATGGAGATGCTTCATTCTCTCCGGGCGGTAGTTTCGAAGACATCGTAACCTGCTACGAAAAATACGGTATGATACCACAGGAAGCAATGCCGGGTATCATGTATGGCGACTCTCTGCCTGTACACAACGAGCTGGATGCGGTAGCAGCAGGATATGTAAACGCAATTGCTAAAGGTAATCTGAAAAAACTGACTTCTGTATGGAAAAACGGTTTGTCAGCTATCTACGATACATACTTGGGAGTATGCCCGAAGGAATTTACTTACAAAGGCAAGACTTATACTCCGAGAACTTTTGCTGATGAAGCATTGGGATTGAACATGGACGATTACATCTCTCTGACTTCATTTACTCATCATCCGTTCTACACTCAGTTCAACGTAGAAGTACAGGACAACTGGCGTAACGCTATGTCTTACAACCTTCCTATCGATGAACTGATGGCTGTAATGGACAATGCAATCAACAACGGTTACACATTTGCATGGGGATCGGATGTCAGCGAACAAGGATTTACACGCGATGGTATCGCAGTATGCCCGGATGCAGAAAAAGGAGCAGAACTGACCGGTTCGGATATGGCTCGTTGGTTAGGAATGAGCCAGCAGGACAAACGCAAGGAACTTACAGCTAAACCGTTGCCGGAAATCACAGTCACTCAGGAAATGCGTCAGGAAGGTTTCGACAACTGGGAAACTACAGACGACCACGGTATGGTTATCTATGGTATAGCAAAAGACCAGAACGGAAAAGAATACTTCATGGTAAAGAACTCATGGGGTGAAGAAGGCAAATACAAAGGTATCTGGTATGCTTCAAAAGCATTCGTAGCTTATAAAACAATCAATATCCTTGTACACAAGGATGCTATCCCTGCTGAAATCGCAAAAAAATTGGGTCTATAAGATTTGTTAAATAGACTGATTTTAAATAAATAAACGGTTGATTCTGCAATTATTTGACAGAATCAACCGTTTTTTCTTTCTTTTTTTCTAACTTTACAAGTTGAATAAGTGTACAGATTGCTCTCTTTTGTATGATACACAAAAGAAAAGATGATCGTGAGATTGCTCTTACTGCTCCTTTTTTATTGGCCAGTAAAAACGCGTAAAGAAAATAAGACTATGCCCTCTCAGGTATCTTCAACTAACATGAAACAGGCAAAAAGGTATTGTCAACCGAACGCCCAATGAAGTAAACAGTCTGCATCACTAAGTAAGAGAAAAAGAAAAAACATATATAAATGAATTACAAATGGAACTATCAACCTCCTACACCGGAACAAAGGGAAGCGGCAAGGGCTTTGGCTAAAGAAATAGGAATCAGTCCTATATTGTGCCGCCTGCTGCAGGAAAGAGGAATAACCTCTGCTGCAGAGGCCAAGCGTTTCTTCCGCCCGCAGCTTAGCGAACTGCACGATCCTTTCCTGATGAAGGATATGGATATAGCTGTAGATCGTCTGAACAAAGCAATGGGACGCAAAGAACGTATCCTTGTGTATGGAGATTATGATGTAGATGGCACAACCGCCGTCGCATTAGTATATAAGTTTCTCCAGCAATTCTACTCGAATATCGACTACTACATTCCCGACCGATACAACGAGGGATATGGGGTTTCGAGAAAAGGAGTAGACTATGCTTACGAAACTGGTGTCACGCTGATTATCGTATTGGACTGCGGCATAAAAGCCGTAGAAGAGATTTCGTATGCCAAAGAAAAAGGTATCGATTTCATCATCTGCGACCATCATGTACCCGATGAAGTACTTCCTCCTGCTGTGGCTATTCTTAATCCGAAACGGGAAGATTCTACTTATCCGTACGCCCATCTGTCTGGATGTGGCGTAGGATTCAAATTCATGCAGGCTTTCACAATCAACAACGGCATCGAATTTCACCAGCTGACTCCGCTGCTGGATTTGGTTGCAGTAAGTATTGCATCCGATATTGTACCGATTATGGGAGAGAACCGTATTCTGGCTTATCATGGATTGCGCCAACTCAACTCCAATCCTAGCGTGGGACTGAAGTCTATCATTGATGTGTGCGGACTGTCTGAACGGGAAATCAACATGAGTGACATCGTGTTTAAAATCGGACCGCGAATCAATGCTTCCGGACGTATTCAAAACGGAAAAGAGGCTGTGGATCTTCTTATCGAAAAGGATTATCAGGCAGCAAAAGAAAAGAGTAACCTGATAAACCAATACAATGAAACCCGAAAAGACCTCGACAAGAATATGACCGAAGAGGCCAATAAGATTGTAGACAATCTGGAGCATCTGGACGAACGCCGCTCTATTGTAATCTATAATGAAGACTGGCACAAGGGAGTAATTGGTATTGTGGCTTCACGACTCACGGAAATATATTATCGGCCGGCTGTAGTACTCACGCGTACCGACAACCTGGCAACTGGTTCGGCACGCTCCGTATCGGGATTCGATGTGTACAAAGCCATTGAATATTGCCGCGACCTCTTGGAGAATTTTGGAGGACATACGTATGCAGCAGGACTTTCTATGAAAATAGAAAACGTAGAAGAGTTCTCACGCAGATTCGAAGAATATGTCACTCAAAATATTCTTCCGGAACAGACCAGTGCTACCATTCAGATTGATGCTCATCTCGACTTCAGGGATATTACACCTAAATTCTTCTTCGACTTGAAGAAGTTCAATCCTTTCGGGCCGGACAACCATAAACCGATATTCGCTACCCTCAATGTATACGATTATGGTACAAGCAAGGTAGTAGGAAGAGATCAGGAACATATCAAACTGGAACTGGTGGACAATAAATCGAACAATGTAATGAACGGTATTGCTTTCGGGCAAAGCTCGCAAGCCCGTTACATCAAAACCAAGCAGTCGTTCAACATCTGTTACACCATCGAAGAAAATACACATCGGAGAGGAGAAATCCAACTTCAGATAGAAGACATAAAACCAAGCAGAAACAAAGCCTTATAACAGGCTACGGAGAAAGACAAGACACAGATGGACTACAAAAGCATTTTGAAACAATACTGGGGATACGATGACTTCCGCGGAATACAGGAAGACATCATCACCAGTATCGGCCAACAGCGGGATACGCTGGGGCTGATGCCGACCGGAGGAGGTAAGTCCATCACGTTTCAAGTGCCGGCTCTTGCTCAAGAAGGGCTTTGCCTGGTCATCACGCCACTTATCGCATTGATGAAAGACCAGGTACGCAACCTGCGCGACCGGGGTATCAAGGCTATAGCTGTCTACTCGGGTATGACAAGAGAAGAAATTGTAGTCGCGCTTGAAAACTGTATCTTTGGCAACTATAAGTTTCTCTATATCTCTCCGGAACGACTGGATACAGAAATATTCCAGCAAAAGCTCCGCAGCATGAAGGTAAGCATGATTACGGTAGATGAATCGCACTGTATTTCTCAATGGGGATACGATTTTCGCCCTGCTTACCTCAAAATATCCGAAATACGAAAGCTGTTGCCCGGTGTTCCGGTACTGGCTCTGACAGCAACTGCTACCCCTGAAGTCGTAAAAGACATTCAGGCACGTCTTGCCTTTAAGGAAGAAAATGTATTCCGCATGAGTTTCGAGCGGAAGAACCTGGCTTACATTGTACGGAACACAGAAAACAAAGCAGAAGAATTGCTCCACATTCTGAATCATGTACCGGGTTCGGCTATTGTATACACACGAAACAGAAAAAAGACAAAGGAAATCTGCCAGTTTCTCAACCAACAGGGAATCACTGCCACATTTTACCATGCCGGACTTCAGAACGACATCAAAGATCAGCGACAAAAAAGTTGGCTAACAGGAGAACATCGCGTGATGGTAGCTACCAATGCCTTCGGTATGGGCATAGACAAGCCGGATGTCCGACTGGTAGTACATGCCGACTTTCCGGATTCTCCCGAGGCGTATTTTCAGGAAGCAGGACGTGCCGGACGAGACGGAAACAAAGCATATGCCGTATTGCTCTATGCACAAAGCGACAAAGCCATTCTTCGCAAACGCATCTCCGATACTTTTCCTGAAAAAGAATACATACGCAAAGTATACGAAGATATCAACTTCTATTACCAGATGGCTCTTGGTGACGGATTGGGATGTACCTATGCATTCAACATCGATGAATTCTGTCACAACTTCAAGCACTTCCCCATTCAGGTAGACAGTGCCTTGAAGATACTGACCCGTGCCGGATATCTGGAGTATACCGACGAACAGGACAATGCTTCCCGCATCATCTTCACACTCCGGAGAGACGACTTATACCGTTTGCAGGAATACAATGCCGACACAGAAAAGCTGATTCATACCATTCTCCGTTCGTATACAGGTATATTCAGCGATTATGCTTATATCAGCGAAGATACATTGGCATTGCGAACCGGTTTGTCAAGACAACAAATCTACGAGACATTGGTCCTGCTCACCAGACAGCATATTCTGCATTACATTCCGGGAAAGAAAACCCCTTACATTATCTATACCTGCGAACGCCGCGATACCTCGCGTATTCATCTCAGTAAAGAAGTATACGAAGACCGCAAAGAAAGTTTCGAACGGCGCATACAAGCTATGCTGGAATATGCAGATACCAAGGAACAATGCAGAAGCCGTATGCTGCTCCGGTATTTCGGAGAAAAGAATGAACACAATTGCGGACAATGTGATGTATGCCTGAAGAAACATCAAAGCGGATTGAAGCAGGGAGAATTCGACGACATTGCCGAAGCGATAAACGCCGAACTGAAAGCACATCCCTTGTCAGCTCATGAACTGATGGGAAAATTGGCTTACGATAAAGAAAAGGCTTCTTGCGTACTCCGGTATCTGATGGCAGAAGAAATCATTCAGGAAAGCGACGGAAAGTTCATCCTCACCAAGTCATAATCTCCTTAATGTTTCCACTTCACAAACAGAGAAAAGAAAGGTTTGCTTTTCGACTGAAGAAAAACACCAGCAGAATGCAGAAGCACTGAAAATAAAATCAGTCCCAAGCCTACATAAAAACTGGCATTCAGTTCTTTGGCTTCGTGAAAAAGAAACATCGCTGCTATAATACTATAAATAGGCTCCAGATTGTAAGTCAGATTAAAAGTAAAGGCCGATATTTTCTTCAACACCTGAATCTGTAAAATGTAAAGCAATACGGTGCAGACCGAAGCAAACAGAAGCAAGTAAACGAAATCGATCAGTGAGGGAAGTATCGACGCTACGGGAAAGAAAGACAGATAAAGCGGAAGCAGACAGGATAACCCTAAAAAGCCTCCTCCCATCTCATACATCAGCATAGTACTCGAAGTATATCCCACAGATACTTTCTTATTGCAGATAGTGAAAAGGGAAGCCAGTGCCGACGAAAGGATTCCCATACCTATTCCCAGACGGTAACGGGTATCAAAATGGAAAATAAGAATAATCCCCAACACTCCTATCAGACTGCATGCTATCTCTCCCAGCGATATACGATGACGGTTGATAAGCGGTTCGAACAAAGCTGTAAAAAAACTCATCAAAGACAAACAAACCACTCCGATGGATACATTCGAAGCCTTGATACTTCCATAGAAAAACAGCCAGTGAATGGCAAGCAACATTCCTACAGAACCTATTTTACACACATCACGGAAAGATACTCTCTTCAGCTTGCCCAACATCCACAGCAAAAGAAAAAACATCACGGTAGCAAACAGCATCCGATACCACACCAACAATCCCTCATTCAAGGATATTAAACGCCCAAAGATACCGGTAGCTCCTGCAATCAACACCGACACATGAAGTTTGATAAATGCCTCTTTCATTCTTTTAGTTTCTTTTTACGAGGGTGCAAAGATACAATTTATTTACACGCACCCCTTCAATATCCCGCTTCATATTCTATATTCCTTCCGGTTTTGAAGAGTATAATATTTTCCATATTTTTGTCGGTACAAAGTAAAAGACAAATGAAAAACATACTCCATAAAATACAGTCGCTATATCCTCTCTCAGATGCTACCATTGAAGAACTGAAGGCTTATGTTACCCCATGCCGGTTTCCCAAAAGGTATCAGATGATTAAAGCCGATATGTTCTGCAAATATGCCTATTTCATAGAAAAAGGAATGACACGCTCTTTCTGGCTGGTAGACGGAGAAGAAATTACAACCTCCTTTGCCTGGGAAGGAAGCATTGTATTCAGTATGGACGAACTGTACTATCAGAAGAAAAGCGAGGAATATGTAGAAGCACTGGAAGAAGTGGAAGCCTATCGCATTTCTCTGACCGACCTGCGTCATCTGTTCGAAACCAATCTTGAATTATGCAACTGGGGCAGAATCATCCATCAGAACGAATATCGCCGTCTGCACCGCAGCCACAAGGAACGGCTTACGCTGCCGGCTAAAGAGCGGTATGAAGAGTTCAAGAAACAGTTTCCCGAAGTGTGTCAGCGGGTGAACTTAGGATTCATCGCTTCTTACCTTGGCATTACGTTGCCCACACTCAGCCGACTCAGGAGTGGAGAATAACAACATACAGTAAATCATACATCCAAAAGATGAAATCTACTTATAAAGACCAAAAGGTTACACATTATTTATATATTTGCAATTTGTAAAAACTAATTATCTACTATGGATCGCACAAATAAAATAGGCGAAAAGATTCAATCGCTACGAACAATAAAAGAAATCAGCAGAGAAGAACTTGCTGACCGTACCGGACTCTCAATCGAACAGATTGCACGTATAGAAGAAAATATCGATATCCCTTCTTTGGCTCCCCTCATCAAAATAGCCAGAGCATTGGGAGTACGGCTGGGAACCTTCCTGGACGACCAACCGGAAGAAGCCGGAGCAATTATCTGCCGCAAAGGTGACGCAGATGATACCATCAGTTTTTCGAATAATGCCACAGATTCCCGCCTGCATATGCGCTATCATTCTTTGTCGCGCAACAAGACAGACCGCCACATGGAGCCTTTCATCATCGACATAGAAGCCAATGAAACAGCTCAGTTCAGTCTGTCGGTACACGAAGGCGAAGAGTTTATCATGGTTTTACAAGGAATGGTCGAAATCAATTACGGAAAGTTTACCTATCTTCTGGAAGAAGGAGATACCATTTATTACGACTCGATTGTGCCGCATCATGTACATGCTTTCGAAGGACAGGAAGCAAAAATCCTGGCAGTAATTTATACTCCTATCTAAAAAACCGGCAATACCATGAAACAGTTATCGAAAAAGACACTGGGAGACTGGCTGGAGCATTGGGCAAGTCACACTCCCGACAAAGAATATATTGTATACTCCGACCGTAACCTGCGTTTTACCTGGAAAACATTCAATCAGCGGGTAGACAACATGGCCAAGGGATTGCTTGCCATCGGTATCACCCACGGTACACATGTAGGTATCTGGGCAGGAAATGTACCCGACTGGCTTACCTTTCTTTATGCATGCGCAAAAATCGGTGCTGTAGCTGTTACGGTCAATACCAACTACAAGCAGGCCGAACTGGAATATCTCTGCGAGAATTCGGATATGCATACCCTCTGTATTGTCAACGGAGAAAAAGACAGCAACTTTGTAGAGATGACCTATGCCATGCTGCCCGAACTGAAAACATTCGAGCGAGGACACATGAAAAGCAAACGGTTTCCCTGCATGAGAAACGTCATTTACATCGGGCAGGAAAAATACCGGGGAATGTACAATACATCGGAAATCCTGCTGTTGGGCAACAACATAGACGATGAGGTTCTGGCAGAAGCCAAAAAGAAAGTCAACTGCCACGACACGGTGAACATGCAATACACTTCGGGAACAACCGGTTTTCCAAAAGGTGTCATGCTTACCCATTACAACATAGCCAACAATGGTTTCCTGACAGGTGAACACATGAAGTTTACATCAGACGATAAACTGTGTGTCTGCGTTCCTCTTTTCCACTGCTTCGGCGTGGTTCTGGCTACCATGAACTGTCTGACCCACGGATGTACACAAGTCATGGTAGAGCGCTTTGACCCGCTGCTGGTACTGGCCTCCATACACAAGGAGCGATGTACTGCACTCTACGGGGTTCCGACCATGTTCATTGCCGAACTGCATCATCCGATGTTCGACATGTTCGACCTCTCCAGTCTGCGTACCGGTATCATGGCCGGCTCACTCTGTCCGGTAGAACTGATGAAGCAGGTAGAAGAAAAAATGTTTATGCGCGTCACCAGTGTATACGGTCTCACTGAAGCCTCACCCGGTATGACTCACAGCCGTATAGACGACCCGCAGGAAGTAAGATTCAATACCGTAGGACACGACTTTGAGTTTACAGAAGTACGGGTAATCGATCCGGAAACCGGCGAAGAATGTCCGGTAGGTGTACAAGGTGAAATGTGCAACCGCGGATACAATACCATGAAAGGATATTACAAGAATCCGCAGGCTACGGCAGAAGTCATCGATAAAAACGGTTTCCTGCATTCGGGAGACCTGGGTGTAAAAGATGAAAACGGAAACTACCGCATCACCGGACGCATCAAGGACATGATTATCCGGGGAGGAGAAAATATCTACCCTAGAGAAATAGAAGAATTCCTTTATCAGATGCCCGGTATCAAGGATGTGCAGGTAGCCGGTATTCCGTCGAAGAAATACGGAGAAGCGGTAGGAGCTTTCATCATTCTGCACGAAGGCTACAACATGAATGAGTTTGACGTACGCGACTTCTGTCAGGGAAAAATTGCCCGCTACAAGATTCCGAAATACATCTTCTTTGTGAAGGAGTTCCCGATGACAGGAAGTGGTAAAATACAGAAATTCAAATTAAAGGACATCGGTCTGGAACTCTGCAAGCAGCAAGGTATCGAAATTATTTAAGACATAAATACAACGATGGCGACACAATCTGCACTGATTATGTCGCCATTGTTGTATGACAGCAGTTTCATGCTGTATCCGACGTCGCCGTCCGTACAACCGGCGGCGTCGGCTATGAAATCAACGACGCTGTCCATAGAGCCGACGTCGCTGAATGCACGCAACGCCCATCACCAGACGGTTACGAAACAAGATCTTTTCTCAATTCTTCCGACAAGCCTCATATAAATCATAAACAGACAAACTCTTTTCAAAATCCTCCTGCGACAAAGCAGTACGAACCATCAGAGTAACCGGTTCCCCGGGAAGCAAATCGATATAATTATCGGAAAAAGTAGTTTCAAAATTATCACTGCACAAATATACCGCACGGGCAAAGCGGTTGCTCTGCAAGGTCACTTCAAAGCCTCCTTCTACCGGACGGATATCCTTCCGGATAGTTGCCGGAGCATAAGCCATCTCCTTCTGTGCAGCCAGAAAACAATTGTTGGCATAACATTTCCTGTCGTCTTCTTTCAGATATACATGTACCACCACATCCTGAGAAGAAGCACCATCCAACAGTCTGTCCAACTGCTCTTCGAATACACAAGAAGACGTATTCGGATTTACTTGAATCTGCTTTTCCAATGCACTGACTTTTCCACCTTCCAATTTCCAAACCTCTACCGATAACACCGTCTGCAAAGGCTCCCGGCGGTCGGACACTGCATATACACGCAGATTGCCCTCTTCTACAAGAGGAGACAAAAGTATATCGGAATAAGCCTTCCGTGCAAAATAATGCTGTGCTTTCCACCGGCCGTAATAATCCCGGCTCGACCACGATGCCACCGGCCAGCAATCGTTATGCTGCCAGAATAAAGAACCCATACAATACGGCATATCCCTGCGATGTGCTTCCATGGCTATCTTAATGGCATCGCCCTGCAAGACCTGAGTGAGATAAAGGAACGAGCGGAAATCTTTAGGTTCGCGATGTTCTGCAAGCATATAAGTTTCTATCAACTTGTTGGCATGCTCTCCCCCACGCTGATGGGCCATCATCACTTCGGAAGTAATATTCCAGTCTTCGGAACCCGATGTATAGCGTTTCACCGTTTCAAAATCGGGGAACGACTGAAAGCCATACTCGCTGAAAAAACGGCTTCTTTCCTTATTATACTGCGAAATTGGTTCCCTTCCACCCCATACTCTCCAATAATGGCGGTCCCCGTTACAGTCGTCGTTTACCTGTCCTTCGAGTCCGAAAGGTGAAGACGGCAGATAAAAACGGTCGGGATCTTCTTCGCTTACCACCAAAGGCAATGTTTCCAGATACTGTTTATCCATCTGCGCCTTAATCAGCCGGGCATATTCCGGATTCTGTTCGTTGTATTTTTTTGCCCAGCCCCATCCGTACCAGGCTTCATTGCACTCGTTGTTTCCACACCAGATGGCAATACAAGGATGATTACGCAAACGGCGTACATTATCGATTGCTTCCCGACGCACATTCTCCAGCCATTCGCCTTCTGCCGGATAGAGACTACATGCAAACATAAAGTCCTGCCATACCAGGATACCGTATTCATCGCAAAGGTCGTAGAAAATATCGTTTTCATAAATTCCTCCTCCCCACACACGAAGCATATTCATATGTACATCGGCTGCATCCTGAATGGTTTTCCGGTAATTCTCTTCCGTTACTCGCGGAAGGAAATTATCTTGTGGTATATAGTTTGCTCCTTTCATAAAAACAGGACGTCCGTTGAGTTCGAAGAAAAACGAAGTTCCATGCGCATCGGGTTTTCGTATCACCTTCAACGAGCGAACCCCTACCCTATCCTGATGTGCATCGGCAGTCTGTTTACCCACAACGAGCGTTGTTTCAAACGTATACAGATGTGGATTACCCAACCCGTTGCTCCACCACAATTCAGGATTTTTCATGACAAAAGGCAATTCCACTTTATTTACTCCCTGCTTCAAGGAAGTCTTTACACGTGCTAGCACCTTTCCGTTATCGGTATCGGTCAGTACCACAGAAGCATCGGTCATCTCCTTGTCGGCCACCACCTCAACCTGTCCGGTCAGTACAGCCTTCTTTTCATTGACTTCATGCTGACGGATGAACACATTGCTGATACGTGCATCGTTCCATGCCTCTACATACACCGGACGCCAGATTCCCGAAGTCACCAGACGAGGTCCCCAATCCCATCCATAATGATAACCGGCCTTCCGGGCAAATACACTTACTTTCTTATTAAATACACCTCCATTCTCCGACTGGTCGTTTCCTGCAGAATAATGATATGGCAATGCATCCCATTTTGGGATATCCACTTTCAGAGGAGAATGAAAATAAATACGCAGGATATTTCCGGATGACTTGACCAGCGACTTGACTTCCACTCTCCATTCCCGAAACATATTGTCGGCCTTTAGAATCAAAGAATCATTCAGATACACATCGGCATACGTATCCAATCCCTTAAAAAGCAAATCAATATTCTGTCTGTTCATAAATTCATCGGAAAGTGAAAAAGACGACTCATATACCCAGTCTTCTTTATCAATCCACTGTACTCCCCGTTCATTCAAACGGTAGTAAGGGTCTTCTATTATTCCGTTATTCATCAAGTCGGTATGCACGACTCCAGGCACTGTAGCCGGATACCAGTTAGACAGTCTGGCCTGACGAAATTGCCATCCTTCATTCAGCTCCATCCGTAAAGGGGCTGCCGAAAGCCAGGTTCCACATCCTAAAGAAAAGGTTGTCAATGCTGTATAGCGTAATATTTGCGAAAAGTTTTTCATAGAATTATTTTTCATCACTTCAATTTTACAATCTTATCTTCTACAGGCAGACTGGCCAATAGGCCATATACCTCAAAAGGAAAGGGGATGAAAAGCGGTATCAATTCGTCTTTCATCTCCTTTCTACTATGCATTTGCCGATGCAAACCAATGCCTACGAGCACTTACATCAGTCTTTTCTGACAATCTTCACCAGCAATGTCTTTCCATTGGGTTTTCCCTTCATGTCATGCGATTCTGATTTCACCAATCCGACTCCTTTCGCATACCATTCGGTAATGCGTTCGGTTTCCGATTTTACCAGAATCTTGGTCCGTTTCAGATAGGAAATCTTGATACATTCAAATCTTCCGGCAGTAGTACCTATGGAATCTTTTCCCATATAAGCAGCTCCCGAGATTGTAACCTCGTTCTTCAGCATATTGGAAATTAAAGAATAAGAACGTTCAGGAATAGATTCTCCTCCCTCAGCTCCATCTTTTATGACAAATGAGTTATCTCCTTTAAATTTCAGTTTCTCCTCGAAAAGAGCATGCGCCTTTTCGTCGTATTTTTCCGGGTCAAGATCGGCTTCAACATAAGGGCCATACATCAAATCCTGCTTGCAAACGGTATTCTGTCCGTCATAACTCCAGTCGTACAATGTATAGCTGGTATTATTTTTCGCCTTATTGGCCACAAGTTTCATATAATAAGTAGCTTTTGCCGCATTGCCGTTCTCCTCAGCCTTGGTTACAGTTACTGTTCCGTTCGAAATACTTTGTCCAGCCTCATCGTAGCTTACATAATGAAGTTCAGTACCTTGCTTCGTACAAAAATATTGTGCCTGCATACTATGTACCATCAGCAATCCAAGCACAGTAAACATTAATTTTCTCATTGTTCTATTTGTTTAATTAATTTGTCATCTGTTAAGATGGGGCAAACTTACAAATTTATTTCCATCAAAAATGCTTTCTCGTTCTTTTTCAAAGAAAACAGCAGTGTCAGTTATCATTTTCTAACTATATTTAAAGAATATAGGATGCGGCTCGGCATTACCTTCGTTCAAAAGCAAGCTTTTGACTTGGTACTGCGCTCACCTTTAACTATATTTGCAACACTTAACGATTAAAACCAAATATATCATGGGCTTATTTACATCTTTGTTCGGCGGAAACAAGTCGAACGAATGTCAGGAAGACAAGCAGAAAAAGAAAAATTTTGAAATATTGAAATACGACGGTATCCGCGCCCGCAACATGCGCCAGCTGCCTTATGCCATTAAATGTTTTGAAGAAGCCATTGCACTGAATGAAGAAACAGAAACCATGCAATTGCTGGCTACCACCTACATACAGGCAGACCGCACAGAGGATGCACGCAATATACTGAACCGGCTTTGCGAAAAAGAACCGGAAAATGTAAATGCTTTACTTTCATTGGCCAACGTATGCCACATGCAACAAGATTACGACAGTATGGCTTCTGCATGTGAAAAAGCAATACAGATTGCTCCCGAAAATACTACAGCCCTTTATCTGGCTGGAAAAGCAGAACACTCCCGCCACAACGATTTGCAGGCTATAGTAATGCTGACCAAAGCTATTACACAAAACGAAACCTTTACAGAAGCTTATCTGCTCCGTGCAGAGGTACTTTGGAGCATGAGACAGGCTAAAGATGCCTTGGAGGATATCGAGAAGGTTTTATCGCTCGATGCAAACGAAGAAAAAGCATTATTGATAAAGGGAGAAATTGAAGCGGCACTGGGACATACAGAACAGGCTTTCGAATGCTTCAATCAGGTAGCAGAACTGAATCCTTTCAACGAAAACTCTTATCTTCTGAAAGGAACTTTGCAGATAGAGCTGAAAAACTTCGACCAGGCTATCGAAACTTATGAAGAGGCTATCGAACTGATGCCCGACAATGCCAAACTGTATCAGGAACGCGGACGGGCACGCCTGCTGAAAGGAGATAAGGAAGGCTCGATGGCCGACTTGAAAAAAGCCATCGAACTGAATCCGGAAAATGAGAACCAGATAAACGGTCACTTCAAAAACTTTGAAGATACAGGAAAAGGTATCTTGTGGTAAGACTGCCCTGCAAGATAAAAACAACGTTCGGCAAGAAATCACCTGATGGATGTATCAGCATCCGTATTGGTAATTGTTCTTGCCGAACGTTTTATATATCTACTTTATAATAGAGATTGATTTTATCAGAACTGGAAAATAGCCGTCACAACCAGACGATGATTTAAGATAGAGTGTGAACTGATTGCCTTTGCCTGGTTATCAAATTCGTCTCCATACCACGCACTACACAACGAATACTCTGCACCCAGTTTCCAATGATTGCGGTTGTAAGTGAGTTCTGCACTTCCTGTAACAAGCCGGTCGAGAGTTGTACCGGTGCCCAATACCCCTTGTACATCTTCTCCCGCACCCAAATTCTTCAGATAACCGAAGAACAAAGCCGGACGCCAGGTCTTCCCATATGCAATATTCAACCAGGTAGAGGAAGTACGCAGCGGAGTATACTCCTGCTTGCCATTATGAGTGTCTATCGAAGTAATGCCATATCCTCCTACCGTACTGGTCTGTGTCAAGTTGGAGCCTAATACAGTCTTAGCCGATACCAACAGCTGGTCGTATGTATATTTCACATGAGCCTCAGCCGATACTCCTGTAATACGCTCACTCACCTTGTAAGTTTCACCGTCTATCACAGAGTTGACACGTGGAACGATGGAAGACACGTGTACACCGGCTCCAGCCAACAGACCGGTCTGTTTATAGTCAACACCGGCATAGAATTCCGGGACACAACTGTTTTTCAAGAAGTTCTGGCTTTTCTGTGTAGCAGTGCTTCCAGCCACATTGGTAGAAGGTCCGACAGACAAATATTGCGACTGCCAGATAGCAGCTGCCGTAAGCATAAAGTGTTTGGCTGTATAACGGTAACGGATTTGAGGAGCACGGCTAAACGGCTGATAAGGTGCTCCCATATTCAGGTTCAGAATTTCAGGAGCTACATCTCCGTACAATGGATGCCAGGTCTGTCCGACAAGCAAGGCCGATTTTCCCCAGTCCAAGTTGAAATACACATGACGCAGGCGGAACATGGAATAGGAAGTACCCGATCCGCGAAAATCGACTTCTACCTTAGCCGAAGTCTTGACCTTTCCCCACATCGGTCCCTTTACATCCACTCCTAAACGAGTATATAAAGTATAAAAATTACCATTTGCAGCACTGTTCAAATCATTTCCATCCGGATCCAGTACTTCATCTTGCGGATACATGTAAAACAAACCATCTACCGTTTCAGAATTGGCACGACTGTTATAAAACAAATCCGTACGTACCTGACCATAGAATTTGTAGTCAAATCCTTTTTTCTGGGCAAAAGCAGTGGCAGACACTCCGAGCACTGCCGCCATAAAAAGACATCTCTTCTTCATTCTTAACATGATATTAAAAAAACACGGCTGCAAAGATACTGATTTTTATCATACCCATGCACATCAGAAATAAAAGCCAAAGCCAATCTTAAAACCTAACTTACTGTACTCCGAACAGTTCATGAAACTCAAATCGTAATATACGGCAGGTTCTATGGTAACCGTTCCATTCAGAAAGAAGGCATATCCCAGCTCAGGAGTCATGCAAACAATATTTTTCCGGTTGACAGAATTCGACAAATGTTTATAAGCAAATCCTAAACCGCCATATACTCCACAACTCGACAAATAATAACGTGCTCCTACCCCCAATGCAGTTTCATCCATTCCATTTTCTACATATTCGCCTTTGAAGTTGATCAGCACAGATAGATTATCTACCACAAAAGCTCCTCCCTCTACATTCAGTCCGAAGTTCGTTCCTTCATATTTACTGTGTGACAGGTTTAATCCGGTAAGAGAAGTGTTGACAAAAAACGTCCCTTCTTCAAACTGTGCTTTAGCTTGTACACACGCCATTAACAGTACACACACAATAGTGATTTTCTTCCACATAAATACATTCAGAATTAAATTGTTATTCTATTTCAATCAAAAAAAGACAGCAAACCATATATCTGCTGTTCGTGCACAAAAATAACAATTCCCCTGTTGAAGTACAAAATTTCATGTCTACAATACTTTTCTATCCTTCTGTAATATTAATCCGGTATTCCAACCGTAATCGATAAAAACAAGAACAGCAACTTATATTGTAGTACAACAAAGCCATATCAATTTCACAAAAAAAAGAAGGAGATGGCTTTAAATAAAAAAGTCACACTATCTTTGCAAAAACAACAGATGTCTATGCGCTTATCCATTTTATTATTCTTGATGGGGTTGTTGAGCTACCTGCCTCTCTGCGCACAACCCAAAAACGAAATACGTGCTACGTGGCTTACTACTTTGGGAGGGCTGGATTTCCCTTCTTCCAAAGCCAGTTCTGCGGCCGGTATCCAGCGACAAAAACAGGAATTATGCAAAATATTAGATGAACTGAAACAGGCTCATATCAATACAGTACTCTTTCAGACCCGTCTGAGAGGCGATGTGATTTATCCTTCTGCCATCGAAACTTTTGCAGAATCGCTTACCGGACATGAAGGACGGAATCCGGGCTATGACCTGCTGGAATTTGCAACAGCTGAATGCCATAAAAGAGGCATGGAACTTCATGCATGGATTGTGACCATACCGGTAGGTAACAACCGACAAGTGAAACTGTTGGGTAAGAACTCAGTCGTAAAGAAGTATCCTCTGCTCTGTAAACAATACAAAGGAAGCTGGTATCTGGATCCCGGACAACCGGGCACTGCCGATTACCTTGCTCGCCTGGTACGGGAAATTGTATCCCGATACGACATTGACGGCATCCATCTCGATTATATCCGCTATCCGGAACGTGCCCAACAGTTTCCGGACAATGCCACTTTCCGCAAATATGGAAAAGGACAAAACTTGGAACAATGGAGACGGGATAACATCACCCGCATCGTACGCAGAATCTATACGGAAGTAAAGACACTCAAGCCTTGGGTAAAGGTCAGCAGTTCGCCTGTAGGGAAATATGCCGACACGCAACGATACAGTTCGCACGGGTGGAATGCTTACGAAACAGTATATCAAGATGCTCAAGCATGGCTGAAAGAAGACATACACGATGCACTCTTTCCTATGATGTATTTCCCCAACAATCATTTCTATCCTTTTGCTTTAGACTGGAAAGAGAACAAAAGCAACCGGTGGGTAGTACCGGGACTGGGTATTTATTTTCTTCATCCCAAAGAAAAGAACTGGGATGCAGCCGAAATAATCCGTCAGATTCATTTCATACGAAAAAGCGGACTGGACGGAGAAGCTTATTTCCGAAATCGTTTTCTGCTGGAAAATACAAAAGGGATATTAAGTACCTTAAAAAACAGGTTTTATCAGACACCTTCCTTCGTTCCTCCCATGACGTGGGCAGACAGCATTGCTCCATCGGTTCCCGATACTCCGGTTTTGTACGAAACAAAAGAAGGAATACACCTTTCATGGTCTCCTTCAACTGATAACAGTACATTACCGGTACACTATCGTGTTTATGCATCCAATTTTTATCCAGTTGATATCACACAAGCTGAACATATCGTAGAAACACGGATAGACACAACTTGTTATACCACTTCGTCTTCCCAACTATATTGGGCTGTGACAGCAGTAGACCGATATGGCAACGAAAGTCAACCGCTCTACTTTAAGACAATATCAGAAGAAAGCCTTCCGATATGGAACCATTTGCCCGACCTTCCTGCAGGCGGTATCCTGATAATATACGATGCCACGGGAACTGAACTTTTCCGTACCTCGGATATTCACTCCCAACAGATACAAAATCTGGCTCCGGGATTTTACAGAATCAAGATTTTAACCGACAACGGGCAAAGCATAGCAACAGGAAGCATCGTAAGATAAGGTTTTATGTATAAATCGTATGGATATAAGCAAAATAATCCGTACTTTTGCACATTCAATTGAAGAAATAAAACAAACTTATTACTATATCTCATGAGCAATCAACGATACATGCAGCGCGGCGTATCCGCATCGAAAGAAGATGTACACAACGCCATCAAGAACATTGACAAAGGTATTTTCCCGAAAGCATTCTGCAAAATCATCCCAGATATCTTGGGAGGCGATCCGGAATATTGCAATATCATGCATGCCGACGGAGCCGGCACCAAATCATCACTGGCTTACCTGTACTGGAAAGAAACCGGTGACTTGTCTGTATGGAAAGGTATCGCACAGGATGCTTTGATTATGAACATCGATGACTTGTTGTGCGTAGGAGCAGTAGACAACATTCTGGTTTCTTCTACTATCGGACGAAACAAACTGCTTGTACCGGGAGAAGTAATTTCTGCCATTATCAATGGTACTGATGAGTTGTTGGCAGAACTCCGCGAAATGGGTGTAGGTGTATATGCTACTGGTGGTGAAACTGCTGATGTAGGCGACTTGGTTCGTACTATCATTGTAGACAGTACCGTGACTTGCCGTATGAAACGCAGTGATGTAATCGACAATGCCAACATCCGTCCGGGTGATGTAATTGTAGGTCTGGCTTCTTACGGACAGGCTACTTACGAAAAAGAATACAACGGTGGTATGGGAAGCAATGGTCTGACCAGTGCCCGTCACGATGTATTCAGTAAGTATTTGGCAGAGAAATATCCGGAAAGCTACGACAAGGCAGTACCTGAAGATTTGGTTTACAGTGGTAATTTGAAACTGACAGACAGTGTAGAAGGTTCTCCGCTGGACGCCGGTAAACTGGTACTTTCACCAACACGTACTTATGCACCGGTTGTGAAGAAGTTACTGGATGCACTTCGCCCGCAGATTCACGGTATGGTACATTGCTCAGGTGGTGCACAGACTAAAGTATTGCATTTCGTAGGCGATAACTGCCGTGTGATCAAAGACAACCTCTTCCCTGTTCCTCCTTTGTTCCGCACAATCAAAGAACAGAGTGGTACTGACTGGGATGAAATGTACAAAGTGTTCAACATGGGACATCGTCTGGAAGTTTACCTGTCACCGGAACATGCAGAACAGGTTATCGAAATCAGTAAATCGTTCAATATCGATGCACAGATTATAGGACGTATCGAAGAAAGTAACGGTACAAAAGAACTGATTATAAAGAGCGAATTCGGAGAATTCAAATACTAATAAAAAAATGATACAGGATGAGGCAATGCATCCTGTACCATTTTATCAAAACAGCAGCCAATAAGAAATATGAAATATTCTTTACTCATATTTACAGCACTTGCCCTTGCATTCGCTATTTGGCAAAATCGCGTTTACCAAAAAAGTATTATAGATAATCTAAGCAGACCTTATCGAAGATGCATAGCTATACTTATGTGGATAAGTTATATTGCTGCCGCATATTTTTTGATAAGTGAATTGATTCTTTATTGGAGCGAGCATGGGTTTAATTGGCGAGTTGTAATAAAAATCCTCGTCAGCGCAGGATGGATCACTATATTATATAGAAGTATTACATTGAAAAATACACTAGCAAAGAAACTGTGGAAATAAAGTGATATGGCAGAAAACAATACCATTTTAGAAAAGCTGGAAGGCTTGGTAGCCCGCTTCGAGGAAGTATCAACTTTGATTACAGACCCGAACGTAATTGGCGATCAGAAACGATACGTAAAACTGACCAAAGAATACAAGGAACTGGGAGACATCATGGCAGCCCGCAAAGAGTACCTGCAATGTCTGAACGGACTGGAAGAAGCCAAAATGATGATGTCTGAAAATGATCCGGAAATGAAAGAAATGGCTCGTGAAGAAGCTGCTGCCTGCGAAGCCCGTATTCCGGAATTGGAAGAGGAAATCAAATTATTATTGGTTCCTGCCGACCCACAAGACGACCGTAATGCAATTCTTGAAATCCGTGGTGGTACAGGAGGAGACGAAGCTGCAATCTTTGCCGGCGACTTGTTCCGTATGTATTCTAAATATTGCGAATCAAAAGGTTGGAAACTGGAAGTATCAAGTGCCAACGAAGGAGCAGCCGGCGGTTTCAAGGAAATCATCTGTTCTGTAACCGGAGACAAGGTATATGGAACTTTAAAATACGAATCGGGTGTACACCGTGTACAGCGTGTACCCGCTACTGAAACACAAGGACGTGTGCATACCTCAGCTGCATCGGTTGCCGTACTTCCTGAAGCCGAACCTTTTGATGTAGAAATCAACGAAGGAGAAATCAAATGGGATACATTCCGAAGCGGTGGTGCAGGAGGACAGAACGTAAACAAGGTAGAATCTGGAGTTCGTTTGCGTTATAACTGGAAGAACCCGAATACCGGAGTGGTAGAGGAAATCCTTATTGAGTGTACCGAAACCCGAGACCAGCCGAAGAACAAGGAACGCGCCCTCTCGCGTCTGCGTACCTTTATCTACGATAAGGAACATCAGAAATACATCGATGATATTGCTTCCAAGCGTAAAACAATGGTAAGCACAGGCGACCGTTCGGCCAAGATCCGTACATACAATTATCCACAAGGACGTATCACCGATCATCGTATCAACTATACCATTTATAATCTGGCTGCATTCATGGATGGAGACATTCAAGACTGTATCGACCATCTGATTGTAGCAGAAAATGCAGAACGTCTGAAAGAAAGTGAATTGTAAACAAATAAAAACAACCAGAATATGAATAAGCAAGAATTATTTGAGAACATCAAACGTAAACAGTCTTTCCTGTGTGTAGGATTGGATACCGATATAAAGAAAATCCCAGAACATTTACTGAAAGAAGAAGACCCTATCTTTGCTTTCAACAAAGCCATTATTGACGCTACAGCACCTTACTGTATCGCTTACAAGCCCAATTTGGCTTTCTACGAGAGTATGGGTGTAAAAGGATGGATTGCTTTTGAAAAAACAGTAGAATACATCAAAACAAACTATCCGGATCAGTTTATCATTGCAGATGCCAAACGTGGAGATATCGGTAATACTTCGGCCATGTATGCCCGCACATTCTTCGAAGAACTGAATATCGACTCTGTAACTGTAGCACCTTACATGGGCGAAGACAGCGTGACTCCATTCCTTACTTATGAGGGAAAATGGGTGATTCTGCTGGCGTTGACATCAAACAAGGGCTCACACGACTTCCAGTTGACTGCAGATACAGAAGGAGAACGCCTGTTTGAAAAAGTTTTACGCAAATCTCAGGAGTGGGCAAACGACCAAAACATGATGTATGTAGTAGGCGCAACTCAGGGACGTATGTTTGAAGACATCCGCAAAATCGCTCCAAACCACTTCCTGTTGGTTCCCGGCATCGGAGCTCAAGGTGGTTCTTTGGAAGAAGTTTGTAAATACGGTATGACCAAAGAATGCGGCCTGATTGTTAACTCCAGCCGTGCAATCATCTACGCTGACAAGAGTGAGAACTTTGCTCAAGTAGCCGGAGAAGAAGCACATAAGGTACAGCAGCAAATGGCAGAACAATTGAAGATTCATCAGATCTAATTCAATCATCTGATTTTACATCATAAAAAGGGATGAAATAGTTTTTAAAAGCTATTTCATCCCTTTTTTCTATCTAATATGAGCAAGAATTAAGTATAGGAAAGAGAAATAATTAGCATTTTGTACGGATATATAAAAAAAAAATACGTAATTTGCATAATTAACAATGTATATGTCCTTACCAAGACTATACAAAGAAACTATTTTACACGTATATAAAGAACAAAAAAATTAAGTTATGGAGTTCTCAGCCAAACAGATTGCAGAATATATCCAAGGAGTTATAATCGGAGATGAAGAAGCAACTGTGCATACTTTCGCAAAAATTGAAGAAGGTATTCCAGGAGCACTGTCATTTCTTTCGAATCCCAAATATACACATTACATATACGACACAAAATCGTCTATTGTATTAGTTAACAAAGATTTCCAACCCGAACGCGATATACAGGCAACTCTGATTAAAGTTGACAATGCTTACGAAAGCCTTGCCAAACTGATGACTCTATACGAAATGAGTAAACCGAAAAAAAGCGGTATTAATCCTTTGGCTTCCGTTGCAGCCTCAGCTAAAATAGGTAAAAATGTATATATCGGAGCCTTTGCATGCATAGAGGAAGGGGCTGAAATTGGAGATAATGCTTACATTCACCCACATGTAACTGTAGGCTGTAATGCAAAAGTAGGAGAAAATACAATTTTATATCCTCAGGTAACTATTTATCACAACTGCCGTGTAGGAAACCAATGTATAATTCATGCAGGAGCGGTTATCGGAGCCGATGGTTTCGGCTTTGCTCCCAGTGCTGAAGGTTATGAAAAGATCCCTCAAATCGGTATTGCAATCATAGAAGATAACGTGGAAATAGGCGCCAATACTTGTATTGACCGTTCTACTATGGGAGCTACCATCGTACACAAAGGAGTAAAACTAGACAATTTAATTCAAGTAGCCCACAATGTAGAAGTAGGCAGCCATACAGTAATGGCTTCGCAAGTAGGTATTGCCGGTTCTACCAAGATAGGCGAATGGTGCATGTTTGGTGGACAAGTAGGAGTAGCCGGACATATACAAATAGGCGACCATGTGAATGTAGGAGCCCAATCCGGTATTCCAGGAAACACCAAGTCAGGCAGCAGTTTGATGGGATATCCTGCAATCGAGCCCAAACAGTTTGCACGTTCATCGGCTGTATTCAAGAAATTACCGGATATGTATAGCGAATTGGGACGCCTGCAAAGAGAAATAGAAGAACTAAAAAAACAACTTAATAAATAAGCCCATGTTGAAACAACAAACATTAAAAGGCAGTTTTTCACTGAATGGCAAAGGACTCCATACTGGAGTTAAACTGACTGTCACATTTAATCCTGCCCCAGAACATCACGGGTATAAAATTCAGCGAATTGATTTAGACGACCAGCCTATCATCGATGCTGTAGCTGAAAATGTAGTTGACACCACTCGCGGTACTGTTCTGGAAAAGAACGGAGTAAAAGTCAGTACCGTAGAACATGCACTGGCAGCTCTTTATGCAGCCGGTATAGATAACTGTCTGATTCAGGTAAACGGTCCGGAATTTCCAATTTTGGACGGTAGTGCCAAAGCATATGTAGAATGCATCAAGCGTGTAGGAATAGAAGAACAAGCTGCTCCTAAAGATTTTTATATTATCAAATCAAAAATTGAATTCAGAGACGAAGCTACCGGTTCTTCCATCATCGTTCTTCCCGACGATAAGTTCAGTGTAAATACACTGATTTCATACGACTCGAAGATTTTAACCAATCAGTACGCCACATTGGAAAATATGGCAGACTTCCCTACTGAAATTGCTTCAGCACGTACATTTGTATTCGTACGCGAAATCGAGCCATTGTTGAACGCCGGTCTGATCAAAGGAGGTGATCTAGACAATGCAATCGTTATTTACGAGAAGCAAATGACTCAGGAAAACTTCGACAAACTGGCTGATGTCATGGGAGTTCCTCACATGGATGCTGCTCAATTAGGATATATCAACCATATACCTTTGGTATGGCCTAACGAACCTGCACGCCACAAATTACTGGACATTATCGGCGATTTGGCTTTGATCGGTAAACCTATCAAGGGACGCATCATCGCTACCCGCCCAGGACACACCATCAACAACAAGTTTGCACGTCAGATCCGCAAAGAAATTCGTCTGCACGAAATACAAGCTCCGGTATACAACTGCAATGAAGCACCAATCATGGATGTAAACCGCATCCGCGAACTGTTGCCTCACCGCTACCCGTTCCAGCTGGTAGACAAGGTAATTGCTATTGGAGCAAATCACATTGTGGGAGTAAAGAATGTAACTTCAAACGAGCCATTCTTCCAGGGACACTTCCCTCAGGAACCAGTCATGCCGGGAGTACTGCAGATAGAAGCAATGGCACAGGTCGGTGGTCTGTTGGTTTTAAACTCACTGGATGACCCGGAAAAATACTCTACATACTTCCTGAAAATAGACAATGTAAAATTCCGTCAGAAGGTTGTTCCTGGAGATACACTGATTTTCCGTGTAGAACTGATGGCTCCAATCCGTCGTGGAGTTTCTACCATGAAAGGTTATATATTCGTAGGCGAAAAAATTGTCTGCGAAGCTGAGTTCATGGCACAAATAGTAAAAAATAAATAATAAACGATTCACTCAGATATATGATAAGCCCGTTAGCATACATACACCCTGAAGCTCAAATCGGAGAAAACGTAGAGATTGGTCCTTTTGTTTTTATCGATAAAAATGTAGTCATTGGCGATAATAATATCATCATGCCCAATGCCAACATTATGTATGGTTCACGCATAGGAAACAATAACCGCATTTTCCCGGGAGCTGTCATAGGAGCTGTTCCTCAGGATTTAAAATTCCGTGGAGAAGAAACAACTGCAGAAATAGGAGACAACAATACAATTCGCGAAAATGTCACCATCAACCGTGGAACAGCAGCGAAAGGCAAAACTGTAGTAGGAAGCAATAATCTTCTGATGGAAGGAGTTCATGTAGCTCATGACACCATCGTAGGCAGCAACTGTATCATTGGAAACTCTACAAAAATGGCAGGTGAAGTCATTATCGACGACAATGCCATTGTAAGCGCCAATGTCTTAATGCACCAATTTTGCCGGGTAGGAGGATATGTCATGATTCAAGGCGGATGCCGCTTCAGCAAAGACATTCCCCCATATATCATTGCAGGAAGAGAACCCATTGCTTACAGTGGAATCAATATAATCGGATTACGCCGCAGAGGATTTTCAAATGAAGTGATTGAAAATATCCACAATGCATACCGCATTATTTACAACAGTGGAAAGAATGTAAGTGATGCATTGGTACAGATACGGGAAGAAATACCTTCTACTCCCGAAATAGAATATATCATTTCATTCATTGAAAATTCGGAAAGAGGAATTATCCGATAAAAAGATTTTTATATCTTTACTACATCAAACAAAGTAAAAAAGATGGTATATAAATTTAGAATCATATCCGATGAAGTTGATGATTTCTTAAGAGAAATCAAAATCGACTCTGATGCTTCATTTTACGAACTGCATGAAGCTATTCTGAAATGTACTGGTTATAAAGACGACCAGATGACTTCTTTCTTTGTCTGTGATGATGACTGGGAAAAACAAACAGAAATTACACTGGAAGACATGGGAGGAGGAAGTTCGGAAGAAGATACTTATATCATGCGTGAAACTCGTTTGAGCGAACTCCTGGAAGAAGAAAAGCAGAAAATGCTGTATGTATTCGATCCGCTGTCCGAACGTGTATTCTTTATCGAATTGTCCGAAATTATCACAGGAAAGGACTTGGATAAGGCTGTTTGCTCCAGAAAAGAAGGAATGCCTCCTGCACAGACAATCGACTTCGACCAGCAGATGAACACCAATGCTGCACTCGATTTGGATGAAAACTTCTACGGCGATCAGGAATTTGATATGGAAGATTTCGACCCGGAAGGTTTTGATATGGGAGGAGGAGGAAATCCTTACGACGAAGACAGATATTAAGAAACAACCGTCTTACCTATAAAGCCGGATATATTCATCTAATACATTCCGGCTTAATCAAGCGAATAGTCTTGTAAACATCTTTAGAGGATTTATTACAAGATTATTCGCTTTATTTGAATCAATTCCAATACCCTTTTTCAGATGAATAAACCTACTCTCATTGTAATTATCGGCCCTACAGGAATTGGAAAGACAGAATTCAGCCTTTCTATTGCCGAAGCATATCATACCTCCATCATTTCGGCAGACTCCCGTCAACTTTATGCTGATTTAAAGATTGGTACTGCCGCCCCTACTCCGGAACAATTGAAGCGCGTTCCCCACTATTTCGTCGGGACACTGAAACTGACCGACTATTACAGTGCAGCACAATATGAAACAGAAGTGCTGAAAACACTGGAACACCTTTTCCAAACCAATCCGGTAGTGGTAATGACCGGAGGTTCTATGATGTACGTAGATGCCGTATGCAAAGGAATAGACGACATTCCGACCGTAGACAAAGAGACACGTGAATTAATGATTCAGCGGTACGAAACCGAAGGACTGGAAAGGCTTTGTGCAGAATTGAAGCTACTGGATCCGGAATACTACAACATCGTAGATTTAAAGAATCCCAAGCGAGTGTTCCATGCCCTCGAAATATGTTATATGACCGGAAAGACATATACCTCCTTCCGTACACGTACCACAAAAGAACGTCCATTCCGCATCATAAAAATAGGATTGAAACGAGACAGAGAAGAACTGTACGAGCGAATCAATAAGCGCGTAGACATTATGATGGAAGAAGGGTTACTGGAAGAAGCGCGTAGCGTATACCCCTACCGACAATTAAATTCGCTTAACACCGTAGGATACAAAGAATTATTCAACTATCTGGACGGACAATGGGAATTGCCCTTTGCTATCGAAAAAATAAAACAGAATTCGCGTATTTACTCGCGCAAACAGGTAACGTGGTTTAAAAGAGACGAAGAAATAACCTGGTTCCATCCCAATCAGCAAGAAGAAATTCTAAAATATATTTCAGAGTGTTTGAAAAAAGAATAAAACCCACCTTGATAACCATCACAAAAAAGGCTTCCCGGTTATTGTGAAAACAATAATCGGGAAGTTCTTTATACAGTAAGCCCTTATGCCAGCACACGGAGAATATAAATAACATAAAGAAACATTTTACAGCATATAAAATACATATCAACACAAATCTATCACATAAACCATCAAATCATACATAAAATATTGGTTTAATATAATTATTTGTTATTTTTGCAACCCAAGAATACACATAATATCTTTTCAATATGGTAGAGTTGTTTAAAGAGATCAGTTCATTGGTATGGGGATGGCCAATGATTATCATGCTGCTGGGTACACATTTATTTTTAACGATAAAATTAAGATTTCCGCAACTGTATTTATTGAAGGCAATAAAACTATCCTTCAACAGTGATAAAAATGCAAGCGGAGACGTCAGCCAGTTTGGTGCATTGGCCACATCGCTGGCGGCCACCATAGGAACCGGCAATATCATTGGTGTAGCCACAGCTGTAGCTTTAGGCGGTCCGGGTGCCGTATTCTGGTGCTGGCTTACGGGAATACTGGGTATATCGACCAAATATGCCGAAGCTTTGATTGCCGTAAAATACAGAACGAAGAATGCTTCAGGAGAAATGATTGGAGGACCTATGTATGCCCTTGAAAAAGGATTAGGACTGAAATGGATGGGAATTATCTTTTGTATTTTTACATCTCTTGCAGCCTTTGGTATTGGCAATACGGTACAGGCTAATTCCATATCCCTGCTACTAAACGAATCGTACGGTATCTCTCCCCATCTAAGCGGGATAGTAATGAGCCTCCTCACGGCTCTGGTTGTAATCGGAGGAGTGAAAAGTATAGCCAGAGTATGTACAGCTTTGGTTCCTTTTATGGCTGTACTATACGTATTAGGATGCTTCTACATATTATTCATCAACAGAGCTTATGTAGCCGATGCCATCAGTCTGATATTCAACTCAGCTTTTTCTACTCAAGCGGCAGGGAGCGGCTTTGTAGGAAGTACCATCATGATAGCAGCACGCTACGGTATAGCACGTGGCCTGTTTTCCAATGAATCAGGATTAGGCTCTGCACCTATTGTAGCTGCCGCTGCCCAAACCAGAAATCCGGTACGGCAGGCCTTAGTATCATCGACCGGTACCTTTTGGGATACAGTTGTCATCTGTGCACTGACGGGTATAGTGCTTGTAAGCAGTATATTGGCACACCCAGATATAGACAGTTCTTGTGATGCGGCTCTTACAAAAATGGCTTTCTCCAAGATTCCATATATCGGCACCCCAATTTTATCTTTTGGTATCGTCACTTTTGCTTTCAGTACAATATTAGGTTGGTCATACTATTCACAAAAGGCCATAGAATATCTTGGAGGTAGAAAAACAATGATTGCATATAGGCTGGTATGGATTATTATGATTTATGCAGGAAGTGTATTGAATCTCTCTTTGGTATGGAACTTTGCCGATATCGTCAATGCCTTAATGGCTGTACCTAACCTGATTTCATTGTTACTTCTTTCGGGAATTGCTGTAAAGGAAACCAGAAAATACCTGTGGAATAATAGACTGGACGAATATGCCGAAGATTAACACAAACTCAAAAGATTGCATAATATAACAATAAGACCGTCTCAAATTCTTTTTGAGGCGGTCTTCCGTTTTTATTTCAGCTTAAATAACCAGAGTTTATTCTCACTCCACTCACTATAAAATAACATTCCTGCTACCAAAGATATAAATTTACGATTCTATTCGTTCGTTCAAACCGACGACGTCGGCTGCACGTTCGTCAACGCTGGCTGCACAGCCGACAATGACGGCTATACAATCAACGACGACAATTTATATTTATCAATGTCTGACTGGAATAAGACGATATAACATCTTACGTGTCATTACATGATAATTCAAGAACTTAACAATATAGCCTGTGATACAGGCAGCAATAACAGACCCCTCACGAACCCCTTCTATGCGCATTGTAAATGCTAAAGAAATAATAACGGCCATGCACACCAACGACACATCTACGTAAACTTTTATATTCCCAAAATCTTTATGACAACGACGGGCTATGTATTTCACAAGTCCTTCTGCACTCATCATGGCCACTCTTGGCTTGATTTCCAATACAACTCCTACCGATTGAATCAAACAACCAACAAGCAATATTCCCATTGCCATTCCATAATTGGCAGGAACCAAATCCTGAATGAACCACATGTTCAAATCGATAAAAGCAGAGAATATAAATGAAAAAGGAATCTGCAACAAGATTTCTATTGTATCTTTTCGTGTACCATACTGCCCTTGAGTAAGCCATAGCTGAATAAGAATCATTATCAGATTCACAACAAAAGTCCAAGTTCCCAACGAAAAGGAAGTATTAATACTTAATACATAATTCATACTCGAGATAGGGGTCGTTCCAAGAGTAGAGTGAACAATTAGTGTGATTCCCAATGCCAGAAAATATAAACCTACAATAAAAATTAAATATCTTTTCAAAAGACTTTCTTTCTCCATATCGCTATATAAATTTTCTCGCACAAAATTACATTATTTTTTCCATTTGACCTTTACGGTCTTTCCTTTTTAAACTCCTTTAAACTTAGTAAAAATTACTGAGCCTCAACCGTTTCATTTTTTCGAACGAGAAAGTACAGTTTCTCTAAAATCCAGTGGCGACATACCAGAATTGCGTTTGAAAAACTTGCTGAATGAAGCCTGATCGGCAAAATTAAGCAAACCGGCAATCTGCTGAATACTGAAATCTGTAGAGCTGAGTAAATTTCTTGCTTCGCTGTATATCAGTTCGAAAATAAAAGCACGTACCGTTTTTCCAGTTTTGCTTTTTACAATTTTGGTCAGGTACTGTGGAGTAATATGCAATGCATCTGCATAAAATGCCACATGGTGTTGAGTTTTAAAATAACTCATCAGCAGTACAATGAATTCCTGCAACTTCAGTTGGTTTTGTGTAATAGAAATATTCATTCCGTCTGTATCCGGAGCTTTTGTCCTGTCGAGTATATTATCCAGCTCCAGATAAAACCGGACCAATGAGTTCTGAATCAGTTCCAGATGATAGAGATGCTCCTCCCTCTGTATCTGAGCCCCTACATTCATCATACATTCTCTCAAAATAATGGCATCGCAAGAGTGGAGAAACAACACCGGATTTGTGTGCATACTGATGCCTTTTACAATACGCTGTTCTAAATTGAACATCCCGATTTTATCTATAAAATCCTTGTGCGAACACAAAAATATGCATTCAAAATCGTCTGATATATCAAAGAATGAAGTCAAATGTAACGGAGACAGTACACAAAGTGTATCAGACGATAAACGATATATCGTTTCATCTATCGACAAACAAGCGTTCCCTTTAATCACCAATGCATACGAAAAAGCATTGACGTAAACAGGAGAATCATTAGACAGAGAAAAGTTTTTTGCATCTTTTGAAACAAATACACCAATCTCTCCTTTATATACGGTTCCTTCTTTTCGGCGAAGGATTTCTTGTATATTAACTATTTGATAATGTTCCATTACAGTTCTTTTTTACTCTATTACAAAGATAAAAAACTTCGGTTCTCTATCGGAAAACAAAAAGAGATATTTTCATTTCAGACAAATATCTGCTTATTTCAGACATGCTTCCAATGAGTAAAAAGAGTGAACTTTGCAGCGATAATCAAGACCGCAATTTTATGATAAGAAAACTATTATTTACCGGGGTGATAGGGTGCATAAATCTGATTCCCATCATAGCCCAGCAACAGCAAATGCTTACTATTGATGAAATATTCAATCTGGCAGATGCCAACAGCAAAAGCCTGAAAGTACACGATCTGGCAGTAGCAGAAGCAACACAAGCTGTAAAAGTAGCTCAAAGTGACAAGTTGCCTTCTATCGAAGCCAATCTTTCATTCAGTTACATAGGAAACGGATGGATGTGCGACCGTGATTTTTCAAATGGAATAAAAGCTCCTATGCCGCACTTTGGTAATAATTTTGCCCTCAAGGCTACTCAGGCTATTTATACAAGTGGAGCAATTTCTACCGGCATCAAGATGAGCGAACTCCAGAAAAAAGTGGCAGAAGCTGAACTGGAAAATGACAAACAGAATATTCGCTTTATGCTGGCCGGACATTACCTGGATTTGTTTCAGTTGCATAATCAGAAAAGGGTTTACCAGAAAAACATTGAGCAGACCAAAATGCTTATTGAGGAAATCAAATCGGCGTTCGAACAAGGTACGGCTTTGAAAAGTGACATCACCCGATACGAACTTCAATTGGAAAATCTGGAACTGGCTTTAACCAATGTATCCAATCGAATCAAAATAAGTAACCGACAACTTGTAACAACCATAGGACTGGATACAGATATCGAAATTCTTCCTGATACTACCTTGTTGTCTGTAGGTATAGACAAAAGAAATGAACTCTACTGGCAAGACGAAAGAGAGAATGCCCCAGTTATGCAAATGGCCAATCTGGGAGTAAAACTGAGTAAAAAACAGCAAGACTTGATTCGTGCCGAAAGAAGACCAACCATCGGACTAATGGCAGCAGCCAACTTCGACGGCCCGATACTAATAGAAGTTCCACCTATAGACAAGAACTTTGCTTATTGGTTCGTTGGAGTAAACGTAACCTACAAGTTTGATGCTTTATTCAAAAAGAATAAAAAGCTGAAACAGGCTAAGCTTACCTCACTGAAAGCACAGGAGCAGAGAAGACTGGCAGACGAACAACTGTCTAACGGAATCAATACTGCTTACATACAACTGGAAGAAGCCAATACACGCCTTCGTTCGAAAGAAAAAAGTGTCCAGCTGGCACATGAAAACTACGACATTGTACATAGCAGATACTTGAACGGGCTTTCACTTGTTACTGATATGCTCGATGCCAGCAACATACAGCTGAGCAGTGAACTGGAACTTGCCAATGCACAAATCGGCATTTTATACCAGTACTTTATGCTGAAAAAGACAGTGGGAAAACTATAACAAACAAAAAATAATCTTATCAAACTTATTATCAGTATGGCTAATATTAAACGAAACAAACAGATATCAAACATAGTTCTGACAATTGTAATTCTGGCTGGTATATGCTGGGTATGTAGTCATTTTTTCCATCTTGGAAATGTAGAATATACAGACAATGCACAGGTAAAGCAACATATCACTCCTATCAATACTCGTGTACCTGGTTTTATCAAGAAAATTTATTTCGAAGAATACCAGAAAGTAAAAAAAGGAGATACACTGCTGGTGATAGAAGATTCCGAATTCCGGCTCAGACTGGCTCAGGCAGAAGCCAACTATCTGAACTCTCTGGTAGGAAAGGATGCAATGCACACTACTATCAGCACCACTCAAAACAATATTCTCGTAACCGATGCCAGCATAAAGGAGGCAGCTGTACGACTGAAAAATGCTGAAGCCGATTTCAAAAGATATTCTGAAATGATAAAGAAAAATGCAGTCACAGCACAACAATACGACAGAGTAAAAACCGAGTTTGAAGCAGCAAAGGCAAGATATGAACAAGTGACACGGCAAAAGCAGTCTACTTCGCTGGTAAAACATGAGCAAACACAACGTCTACAGCAAAACGAAGCAGCTATTAAATTGGCTGAAGCCGAACTGAACCTTGCCAAACTCAATCTTTCGTATACCGTAATTGTAGCAACAGCCGATGGAATGACTGGCAGAAAAAACATACACGAAGGACAGCTGGTGCAACCCGGACAGACAATGGTGACTTTAATAGATAATGCTGAAAAATGGGTTATCGCCAACTATAAGGAAACTCAAACTTCTGTAATGAAAAACGGACAGCCGGTAGAAATAAAAGTAGATGCTGTACCTGGTGTAAAATTCAAGGGAGTAGTATCTTCTATATCGGATGCCACAGGGTCTTCCATGTCTCTCATGCCACAAGACAATTCTGCCGGAAACTTTGTAAAAGTAGAACAACGAATTCCTGTACGCATAGAGTTTACTTCCGATAACAAAAAAGAGGATATGGAACGTCTGCGCGCCGGAATGAATATAGAATGTAAAATAAAATACTGATAATATGTCTGGGACTCAATTTCCTACACGTGTAATGATGTTCCGGGACTCTGTCCCGGATAAACTACGCGTATTTCTATGCCTGTTCTTTGCTGTTGTATTCCAGTTCAGTGGAGGGATTTATTTATCTTCCGTATCGCACATGGTAGGTTCGCTGGCTTTGATGCAAGAAGATATTATGATGGCCGGATACGCCTCGTTTGTGGGTATGACTGTCGTATTTCCCATTTTGTTCCGACTGAAGTTCCGGTTTACCACACGCAGTATCCTGCTGGTAATATGTCCGGCTTTGATATTGTGCAACGTAGTTACGATGCATACAGACAATCTTCCTATAATGGTCTTTTTCTGTTTCATCGCCGGCATTCTCCGAATGTGGGGTACATTCGAAGCCCTATCTAATGTCCAGCTAAGTATTACTCCAACACGTAACTTTGCCGTCTTTTTTCCTGTAGTATATCTCATCGTCTTGGGAAATATACAACTTTCGGGATTGACCACAGTGTACTTGGGATATTGGGCAAACTGGCACTACATGCACTGGTTCATCATTGGTTTATTATTTGTGGTATGGGGACTTACAGCAGGGTTTACACGCCATTTCCGCTTCATGAAACCCATGCCCCTATTCGGGATAGACTGGCTGGGAGGTGTTTTATGGGCTATATTCCTGTTAGCTGCGATATTTGTATTTGAATATGGAAAATTTTATGATTGGTACGACTCAATACAAATTGTTACAGGAACTGTCATTGCTATCATCGCACTTGCCCTGAGTATTCATCGAATGATGGTAAGAAGACATCCTTACATCTCGCTGGAAGCTTTCAGATACAAGAATCTGACCTCATTATTATTTCTGTTTCTGATGCTTTGTTTCTTTCTGGCTTCTCCCAATGTACTGCAGAATATATTTACCGGAAGTATTTTAAAATACGATGTACTGAACGCGGTTTCTCTGAACTGGTGGAATCTGGCAGGAACAATTATTGGAGGAGTAGTCACTTACCTATGGCATGCGCGTTACCATGGAGGATATAAGGTTCCGGTATTCTTGGGATTTGCTCTGATAATCGGCTATCAATGCTATATGTATTTTCTGATAGATCCTAATATGAATATAGAATGCCTGTATCTGCCTACAATGATGCGTGGCACCGGTTATATCATGCTTTATATATCACTTACAGTATATGTAACATCGATTGTGCCCTTCCAGCACTTTTTCCAGGTATTAGCTATTTTAGGATTTGTGCGGACAGGATTTGGCTCTGTATTAGGAAGTGCAATATACAGCCGGATAATGCAATATCTTATACCCGAGAATTTCCAGACTATTTCCATGGAACTAGATGCGGTGAACACGGCTATTAATGAACACGCATTTACTGGTATTTATGCAGAAGCAGCCAAACAAGCTATCCTTGTAAGTCTGAAAGAAATGTACGGATGGGTATGTATTATCGGTATTGTTTTTCTATGTCTGATTTTATGTGAGAAGTTCTTGAACAGGAATATCGCAGGAAGGCTTCCCCGTATCCGACGCATCAAACAGATTATGCAACGTGAAAGAGTTTAATAACTTTCTCTGTATGAAATAAAAAACAACTGGTTGTTCTCAACAGGAGAAGTTACAACCAGTTGTTTCTTATTTTTAAATAGTAATTCCTTCTATCTGGATAATTATCTTATATATATTCTTCTTTCTGTAAAGCCGATATCAATCGGCAATCCTTCAAAGCCTATGGTATTTTGTTTTACCGAAGATAAAACTTTCCAAACTGTGGGGTGGAAGTACCTTTAAGCACAGGTCTCCACCAAATAACAGAAGGATCAAGATTACGGACATCATCATGGTCGAGGAACCCTAAATTGAAATAGAAACTGTCTTTTATTCCATATCCTGCTTTAGGTATGAATACAGTAACAACTCCATTCTGTTCTGTTTGTCTGATACCGGTAGAACGATAGTCTTCCGTATAGACACGGTCGCCTGCTACAACCAATCGGGTATATTTATTTGTCTTTTTGCCCGAAATCAGTTCTATAAATACTTTGTCTTGTACTTCCTGCGGGTTTGACAAACTATTAACCACATCGTCTGTCAGTTTATATTTCAGTATAATATGTTTTTTATCCTGTGAAACAGAAAAGTCAAAACTTCCGTCTTCTACTCCGCTCCAGTCCCAGTCTTCGTCTACATAATAAGGATAAGCATTTACCCAATTTTCCCGTGTGCTACAGATATGTTTTTTCTCTATTAAGCATTTCTTTGTGAAATCTGTAGATACTCCTTCTTTCTCAGACTGTATTCTCAAATTAAAGAATATCGGTGAGCAGTCAACCAAATCAAGCCCATAAGGATTGTACAAAGTCTGCACTATACGATTGTTTCCTTTACTCACTTCTCTGACAATAGTATCGTTTGCAAACTGTAACGAATCAGAGGAGTCAAAAAGCAATTCCAGTTTTAAAGGTGCTTCGGTATTGCAGAAAGCATCAATGTTTACAGACACCGAATCTTCGCAACCGGTTTCAAGAAAAACAGGGTGTACATTTACCCATCCATCACTTCGCAATGCTGAGACTGTTTCCTCATTCTGTTCGTTTACAATACTATCCGATATGATACCGTCGTACAGCACATTCGAAACAACAGGTCCATCATCGGTTACTGTAACGAAGAAAAAATGATGAAATTCTCCGAGCTTATTGCTACGCAGACTATTTCCTCCTCCCGAAGTTGCTACAATATAATGGTCTATACCTTCAACGGTATTTTTCAAATAATAATGTTCGTGTCCTGAAAATACAACTACATTCTTGCGGTCTTTCAAAGCCTTTTTCAGTTTCGTGTACCCATTGGCACGATTTTCTTTCCACAAAGGTCTATGCATGAATATATAAACCCACTTATCTCTCGGAAAGTTTTCCAATGACTTTTCAAAATAAGCGATTTGCTCTGCAGAAAGATCTCCATTTTCTTCCGTATTAAGCAACCAAAACAAATGACCGTCTACGTACATGTACTTATACATATATCCCCAACGCTTCATCCACTCTTGAACCATAATGTCATTGGTACAATCGTGATTTCCGGGTACTGAATAAAAAGGAGCTTTTATCTGGCTTTTTATACCTTCAAACTCATCCCACATTTCATTGAGATATTGCATATCGGTTGTATATCCTTCTATCACATCACCGATACTAATCATAAAATCGGGCGATAATGTCTGTGCCTGTTTCAGTGTTTGCTCGAAAATTCCTTTTTGTTCACCTCCCGTTCTATCAGCTATAACGGCAAATCTTATTGTCGGCTTATAATTTTGTGCACAAATATAACCCACAGCAAGAAGCATAAAAAACAGACTTGCCAGTTTCTTGAATGTGTTGTTCATTTTGCTTGTTTTTAATTTGTGTAAAAATAAAGATGTAATGAATAGTAATGCAATCAGAACGAGTCTATTGCAAAACTTAAATTAGTAAGGCTATACGCTTTCAAAGGATAAAGTTATAGAGATTTATCTGTTGATAAATAATTTCCGAATGAAATTTATTTACCAACAGATAATATATGCTTAACAGCAAAGTATATATGACAATATGAAGACAACATTACAATTCCGAGAAAAATTTCTTCCCCTTTAGCTTCGACTGCCATAAAATACTGAATATACGGCGCTCTGGGATATTCTTTACGACAGTCTTATTCAAGTTTTCACAACGATCTGCTTCAAACTGAGGACGCATCTTCATGAAATCTTTTCTGGCCTGCATCACTGCTTTTGCATTTTTCCAGTCTCTTTTCAACAGGAAAAATATCATTGCCATATAATCCAAGCACATACGAACGCGCATCACCGAATCCAATTCGGATACAGGAAGATTCTTATAGAGCATCAGCAGATTATTGCGGAAATTAAGATAAGTTTTACGCGGATTTTCTTTCTTTAAGGTAGCTCCACCTACATGGTATACCGTACTGGATGGAATACAGAAAATCTGATACCCCCGACTACGTAAACGCCAGCATAAATCTATTTCTTCCATATGGGCAAAGAAACGTCCGTCAAGCCCTCCTACTTCACGATAAACAGATAAACGGATAAACAAAGCTGCACCAGTAGCCCAGAAAACAGGAGAAACCGAATCATACTGTCCTCTATCCTCTTCTACTTTATCGAAAATACGGCCACGACAAAACGGGTATCCATATTTATCGAGAAATCCTCCCGAGGCACCTGCATATTCAAACTTTTTCTTTTCTCTGAAACTCAAAATTTTAGGTTGGCAGGCTGCTACATTGGGATGTGCATCAAGATAGTTTACAAGAGGAGATAGCCAATCTGGAGTTACTTCCACATCGCTGTTTAAAAGTACTGCATAGCAGGCTTCTATCTGCGACAAAGCTTTATTATATCCATCGGCAAAACCATAATTGCGGTCCAGACGAATAAGACGTACACTAGAGAATTCTTCTTCTATCACACGACATGAATCATCGGTGGAAGCATTATCAGCCACATAAATCTCCACTCCTTCTGCTTGAGAACCACTTATCACAGAAGGCAAAAAACGACGGAGCATTTCGGCTCCATTCCAATTTAATATGACTACTGCAACTTTTGTCATAAGATTGTTCCCTTCAAAGATGTTCCATCTTCATTGAATTCGCCCAAACGAACACGAACGAGATGATTGTCCAACGCATCATCGTGTTCCAACTCTACTCTGATATAATTATCTGTAAAGCCATGCATTGGAGCCCCGGCTTTCGACTTTTCCATCAACACTGTAGCTTCACGACCAATATGACGGGCATAAAAAGTATGAGTCTTTTCTTCCGACAAGGACAAAAGACGCTGGCTACGTGCATGCTTATCTTCCGGAGATACCACATAGTCTATCTTCAAAGCCTGTGTTCCAGGACGCTCCGAATAGCTAAACACATGCAACTGAGTGACATCCAATCCTTTTATAAATTCATAGGCCTGTTCAAAATATTCAGGAAGTTCACCTCTTGTTCCTACGATGACATCTACTCCAATAAAAGCATCCGGCATCAGCGACTTGATTTTTGCTATCTTCGACGCAAACAAAGCTGTATCGTAACGACGGCGCATCAATTTCAAGACTTCGTCCGACCCCGACTGCAAAGGAATATGGAAATGTGGCATAAAACGACGGGAACGCGATACATATTCAATAATTTCATCCGTCAGCAAGTTAGGCTCAATGGACGAAATACGATAACGTTCAATTCCTTCTACCTTATCCAATGCTTTCACCAAATCGAAGAAAGTCTCTCCCGTAGATTTTCCAAAATCACCAATATTGACCCCAGTCAATACAATTTCCTTTCCTCCTTCGGCTGCTACCTGACGAGCCTGTTCTACCAAATCTGCAATTTTACCATTGCGGCTTCTTCCACGCGCAAAAGGAATTGTACAATACGAACAGAAGTAATCACAACCATCTTGTACTTTCAGGAAATAACGTGTACGGTCTCCTCTTGAACAGGAAGGTGCAAAAGTACGAATATCTTTGGTAGCTGTAGTCACAGCTGTTCCATGTTCATGTTTAGTCAAATCGCCAAGATAATCCATTAAATTACCTTTCTGTTCTGCTCCCAACACCAGATCCACACCTTCTATATCGGCTACTTGTCCTGGTTTCAATTGTGCATAGCAACCAGTTACCACCACAAAAGCATTGGGATGTTCCTTTGTCAGGCGGTGAATAGCCTGGCGACATTTCTTATCAGCCATCTCTGTCACCGAACAAGTATTGATTACGCAAATATCTGCTTTCTCTCCTTTACGTACGGTACGTACTCCGGCTTCTTTTAAAGCTTTTCCGATAGAAGATGTTTCAGCAAAATTCAATTTGCAGCCTAAAGTATAATAGACTGCTTTTTTATCCTGAAATATAGTTGTATCAATCATTTTTTTAAACTCCGTTATAGATATACATTGAGTATACAAAGTTACTCATTATTCTTTGAACAGAAGCCCCCAAAGTGGGGTTACAACATAAAAACATATTTTAAAACATATTTTTTTGAAAAAAAGTTGCATGTTGGAGAACAACGTATCAGAAAAGTCTATATCTTTGCATCGTTTTAAGAAAACAACTAAGTATTACAGATTAAAAAAGCAAAGAAAATGAAAAAATTAGTATTCTTGTTCGTAGCATTCGTTGCTGTATCTTTCGCATCTTGCGGTGGTAACCAGAAAGCAAACTCTGAAGCAGCTGATTCTTCAGCAGTTGTAGTAGAAGAAACTGTAGTAGCTGACACAGTTGCTGCTGTTGCTGACACTGTTGCTACTGACTCAGTAGTTGCTGAATAATTTACGAACAGTAGAGAGAATTGAAAGTCTGAGTGCTTAGCACACAGACTTTTTTTATGTCCATACATAAGCTTCTAACAACTTTCTCTTTATTTTTCTTTCTCCAATATTCATTAATTTTACTTTACTTGAAAAACTGTTTTCAAGAATTTCTTTTTCTACCAGACTGATATTTTCATCATTTCGTATACAGCCATAAAATGGTCATGCGAAAATTCTATATACTCCAAAGAATTCAGGATTATCTACCTTTTTCACTTTTATCTTTGAATATACAGTTTTTAAAATTTTCAAGACACAACTATATATAAAAAAGAACCCCGAACAGATTACTCTATTCGGGGCTTTTATCAAGTATTTACAGATAGCAAAATTAAGCTTCTTCTGCAACAACTTCGAAAGGAATTTCTACAGAAACTTCCTTATGAAGTTTAACAACTGCTTTGTAGTGGCCAACTTCTTTCACAGCTTCTTTTACAACGATAATCTTACGATCGATGTTGTGACCCAATTTAGCCAATTCTTCAGCAATCTGAATGTTACCTACAGAACCGTAGATAGCACCAGTAGCGCTAACTTTAGTAGCAATTTTCAAAGAAACATCTTTCAATGATTCTGCTACAGCTTCAGCATCTTTCTTAATCTTTTCCAGTTTGTGAGCACGCTGTTTCAATTCTTCAGCCAACATTTTCTTTGCAGCTGGAGAAGCAATTACAGCTTTGCCAGTCGGAATAAGATAGTTACGACCATAACCTGATTTAACGGTTACAATATCATTCTTGTAGCCCAAGTTAACTACGTCTTCTTTCAAAA